>Ga0207800_1000005_pt1 | contig 282707 bp, 265 predicted proteins | sample LuqExpMetageno11_FD_187769 | JGI IMG/M metagenome (GOLD analysis project Ga0207800, IMG submission 187769) | Tropical forest soil microbial communities from Luquillo Experimental Forest, Puerto Rico - Sample 11 (SPAdes) | ecosystem: Environmental > Terrestrial > Soil > Tropical forest ... | reverse complement strand
TAATTTAAATAAACACGATCCTTAGATTGCATATCAACAACCATAATGCGGCATTCTCTACAGGGGGGCTGATAATTTTTGCCTATAAATACCACTTTCTCTAACTTTATCTTATACATTACAACTCTTATTGTAATTTTCTCTAACCATAGATTATATACAAACTACCGTATTTTAGATTTCTTAAACCATAGATTATACACTGCTTGCCGTATTTTAATTTTCTCAGACTATAGATTATATATCAATTGCCGTGTTCTAACTTTCTCAAACTATAGATTGCACACCGCTTGCCGCCTTATAACTTTCTCAGACCATAGATTATGCATTCCATCCGTTTTAAGTCCGAAGTGCAGTTTATTACATTGAATTTAAAATGATATTCATCGTTTTCTTATATCGAGATCACATTAATTTCAAAAGAAAAAACAGATGGGAACAAACGACTTAAGAGTTCTCTTGTCAATAGAGTACAGAGTGATTGCAGAAGACATACAGGGCATGACCGCCCAAGAAGAGTAGGTTTGTCACTTACCCGGTTGCCACTGGTAAGCTCCGGCATCGGGTTTGTCTGCTGGGCGCAGTTTACCATTCAAGTCATAGTCCAGCTCATATTTTGCCACCATGCCAGGATCAATCGTGCTGCCAAGGCCACGCACAGGCGAAACCGAGTCGGGCCTGAAGTCGAAAGAAATGTTTTTCAGGTAATCATAACGGATACTCTTAAACACGATATCCGGTTGTTGCGACCAACGGATACCGGTGAACTGCGCCAAATTCAACGCTTCCGCCCTGCGAATGTAGCAATGATCAAAGACGCCCTTGTAGGCATCTACAGAAGCACTGGATAGCGTGAATTCATTATCGGCGCTTCCCGCTATAATACAGTTCCGAAAAAGCGATTCCATGGGTGCAACCTGGTTAATATCCGTAATCATAAGTGCCGGTTTCTGGTCGCGCGAGATCGGTTCAACATTACTATTATCGAAATAATTTGCAATGGTACAGTGGATAAAACTATGGTTTCCACCATTCAGATACACGTTGTAACTGCCGGTATTCGAAATTTCAGTATTTGCAACATTCACATCTCCATTGTGAACCAATAAACCATCGAGCATAAAATTCTGAATCCTGCAATTACTTATGGCCAACGACGGAATTGCCTTCAGGTCTTCGTTCGAATAATAAATCCCCACATAGCCACTGTTCATATTCACATGGCTCAATACATGGTTGCCCCCACCCCACAGCAAGTACACTCCGCCCCATTGGCCGGCAACATTGTTGTACGGGAATGGTGTTGCAAACTTGATATTGTCCAACCGATCTCCCCGCATGCTGATGGGTTTATCGGCCGTTCCCGCGGCTTTCAGGTTGCCATACACAATCAGGTTGGCATTATTATGGAAATACATTTTACAACCGGCTTGAATAGTCAATGTTTTAGCAGTATCTACAGTCAGGTTGCCATAAACGAGGTATGGTTTTTCTGCGGTCAAAATGGTATCATTTAAAAAGGTCTTATTTCGGAGTATTTTGATATCTTGCCCAAATGCCTGCAATTTGATATTTTGCGTCACCCCATTTGTTTGCAACACCAACGAATCGCTGATAAATACCGGCGAATCAGCATTAGTTGGATCGATAGTCACAGCCACGAAAACATACATGCTATCTTTTGCTCTGATCTCTATATCTTCAAATTGATTATCGGCATTCAAACTTCCGTCCACATTAATCTTAAAAGGCGAGGTTTTTCCACCAGCTACTCCCAAATGACTAATTTTTAGTGCAACATTATTACGGTTATAAATCATTATTTTTGAAGTTGCACTTCCAAATGTGGTAAACACCGTATCGAAAGCCAGCGTGTCAGTCGAAAACGTAAGTTTATCTTTCGGATTAGTCGAAAAAATATCATCTTTGCATGCCGAAAACCCGATGGAAATAATCATCAAAGCAAAAACGATGAATGGGAAGTAACTCCTGCGCCGGCTTATAGTCATATAGGTTTTAGTGGGTTTGCTTAATTAAACGCAAAAGTAGATGAATTATTTTTCATGCAAATTTACAGTAAAAGATGACTTTATCACAATAATGGTTTATATTTGTACATATAAATATTAAATAAACACCACAATGGCAAGTCGCAGAAAACTTAAAAGTACAATTAAATTTGTTTCATCCGAATTAATTACAGACATTTACTTTCGTTGTTTAATGTCTAAAAACGTAGAAGAGCAAAAAGTCGCTGGGTTAGTTGAAAATATTATGGCTCTCAACAGGGAGTATATTTTACGCGCCAATCGCCCGAATGGAAAAGATAATCCGAAACTCGTAAAAGCCTATTTCAAAAAACTGTTTGCCGATTGGCAAGTTGAGATGGAAAAAGTGATTAAAGAAATTGAAGCATTATAATGGAAAAAGAAGGAAATAATCAACAATTGATTGTTTCCTTCTTTTTCCATTTCCGGTCAACCGTATTTATTCAAAATTGAAAGTCAGCGTGAACATGCGGGAAGTGAGCCTTGAAATAGCCAAAGAATATCGCTTCTTATCCGCCGCCATTTGAGCTGCATTGCGCTGGTCAAGCGGCACAAACACGTTGTTAAACCCGATGGAATATTTCAGTTCGGGACACAGCTTAAAAAACAGAAAATAGATATCGCAACCCACCCCAAATTCAGCAAACAGGTTCATTGGTTTCAAAAGCACCGGATTTTCTTTATTGGTAGCCAGGTCAATTGCAACACCTCCCCCGCCAATCAAATAAGGCCTGAAATTTCCTTTCCTTTCCGCACTGTATTTTAAATAAACCGGCAGACTTATTGGAATGGATGTGATCGATATTGAATCATTCTTACCTTTCGGGAAATAGTTTATTTGCCGGTCGGCAAAATGTAAAGTTGGGGTGAAGCGTAAATTTAAATACCGGCTTAATCTTAAATCGCTGATAATACCTACCGAAAAACCCGGCCTTAAGGTCGAAACCCTGGCACCCACACTGTCAGAAGTGGTTCTCACACCAAAATCCATAGTATTTATACCCAAAGAAAATCCAAAATGAATGAGATTATCATCCACATAAGGGAGGTTTCCTTGTGAGCGAGCCGTAAAATTCAGACCTATCATAAAGAAAGCAAGCAGTGTTGTTTTCTTTAAGGCATTAATCATCATACATTGTTCGTTTTTATCTAAAATAAAACGTGCAAAAATACGTATTATTGCGCGATTTCAAGTATAATCAGGACTAAATAAATGCAGATAAGCCTTTCTGGGTTCGGAATGTTGGAATTGCTACGAATAAAAAAGGTTGCTTCACATGGAAGCAACCTTAAGATAGGTATAATCATGTTTGTTGATTATTTTATACCATACTTCCAACAAGGAAATAAATCAAAGCAGCCAACGTGGCGCTGACAGGAATTGTCAGAAGCCATGCAACCATTAGGCTGCGGGTTACACCCCAACGCACAGCAGAAAGACGTTTAACAGCACCTACACCAATAATAGAACCTGTAATTGTATGAGTCGTACTTACTGGAATCTTCAGGATTTCTGTTATGTAAAGCGTTATTGCACCGGCAGTCTCAGCTGCAACACCTTCGAGTGGTGTTACTTTAGTAATGCGGGAGCCCATTGTTTTGATAATTCTCCAACCGCCAGACATTGTTCCAATCGATATTGCAGCAAAACACGCAAATGCAACCCAATCAGGTATGTTTTTAATGTCATGAATACCCATATCAATTCCATTCTTATGGTAGGCAGCGTATAATGCTGCAGCAATAATACCCATCACTTTTTGCGAGTCGTTGAGCCCATGCCCAATACTGAATAACCCGGATGAAACCAATTGTAACTTTTTAAACCATTGGTTGGCTTTGTGCGGATTTACTTTTTTGAAAATATATAAAATCAGAATGGTGATTAAGGTAGAAATGAACATCCCGATTAAAGGTGCCAGAACAATAAAAGAAGCGATTTTGATAATCACATCGGCTTTTATAGCTCCAAAACCTGAAGCAGCAATGGCAGCACCAGCAAATCCACCAATCAGTGTATGCGATGAGGAAGATGGTATTCCAAGCCACCAGGTAGCTAAATTCCAAACGATTGCAGCACATATCCCGGAGAAAATTATTGGCAAAGTAATATATTGCTCAATCACAGCTTTCGAAACCGTGTTAGCAATACCAAAGCCACTAAAATACTTTGCGATAAAGAATGCAACAAAGTTGAAAGCAGCCGCCCATAGAACTGCTCGGAAAGGAGTAAGAACTTTGGTCGAAACGATGGTGGCAATTGAATTTGCGGCATCGTGAAACCCATTGATAAAATCAAATATCAACGCAAGGGCAATTATTATTATTAATAGCGTCATTTTTTTTGTAGAAGTTATTATGCGTACTTAACAATAATGGTTTTGATAATTTTACCTACCACTTCGGCAGCATCAGTGGCTTTCTCAAGTTCACTCATAATTTCTTTCAATTTTATGATTTCAATACCATCTTTTTGATTTTCAAAAAGGTCAATCAGGAAGTTCTCATAAATATCGTCAGCTTTATTTTCAATAACCTTCAGTTCCTGACAAGATTCTTTGATCTTTTTTGAATTTTTCTTCAGGACATCCAATTGGTCAACTGCTTTTCCAATGCTTACGGCTGCATCTTTAATTTGTAAAGCAATTTGGTGTGCACTGGCTGGCAAAGTTTTTGGGTTGTAAAGTACGATCTTTTTTGCACTGCTATTAATGTAGTCGGTCACATCGTCCAGTTTGTCTGCTAAATGATGAATGTCTTCACGATCAAAAGGAGTGATAAATGTTGAATTCAATTCATCGAAAACACGTGCTGACAAAGCATCTCCCTTTTTTTCTTGCTCTTTGATCTTTTTGTAAAATTCAATTGCTTTTTCGTGATCGTTGTTTTGAACACATTCGATAATTAAATCGGATGCAACCAAAATTACATCAGACATTTCTTTCAAGATTGGAAAAAACTTTGGTTCCTTTGGGGTGAATTTGCTGAAAAAAGAATTGTTCATAACAAAATGTTTTGTGTGAATTATGAATTTAATTGCTTGTTATTTAGTTTTTTATTTGTTTCCGTCAACTTTTGCCATTTAAATTCATTTCCTGACTTTAAAAGCACTGCAAATGTACTAAAAGAATCTAAAGAAACCGTATATTCATTTAAATTTAATCGAAATGTAACATCTATTTAAGACATTGGTAGTAAGCTTTATATTGCAATAGACGCTAATGCCTGATAAACCATTTCAGAATATCGACAACTAATAACAAATGGTTTTCCGAGAAAAATTAGCTATTATTCGCAGATATTCTCTCTTATAACGAAATATATCCGTGATTCATCATAAATATCTTCTTTGGCACAAAAAAGATACTAAAAACTTTTCTAGATATAGAAAAAGTTTTACTTTTGCAGAACTAATTAGTACTAACAAAAAAATTTATAAGAAAATGGCTTACGTTATTTCAGAAGATTGTATTGCTTGCGGATCATGTATCAGCGAATGTCCAGTTGAAGCAATTTCAGAGGGTGATATTTATGTAATTGACGCTGATGTTTGCACTGACTGTGGAACTTGCGCAGATGTTTGTCCATCAGAAGCAATTAGTCCGGCTAATTAATCAATTATGCTAAATAATTAGGAGGGTGGCCCAAAAGGTCGCCCTCTTTTTGTTTCTACAGGTTAAAACCCGGAAAAATGGTTCCAAAATATTAGTGAGATTTGAAAAAGCTAGGTGAACAATATGCCTAGTTACTAACAAAGAGGATGCCTTTTTGGGCATCCTCTTTGTTCTTTAACGAGACTCAACTCTTATTTAATAACCCGGGTTCTGGGTAATAGTTGCAGAATTTAATCCGATTGCATCTTGCGGAATAGGACGTAAGATTTTAAAATTCCCATCAGCCCCCTTCATATTTCCACTGCTAGGGACATCCGGGTTGTACAATGTTACGTAATCAACCAGTTTTCCTGTTCTTTTTAAATCATACCAACGGTTATACTCTCCGGCAAACTCACGGGCACGTTCGTCAAGAATATAATCAATTGTGGCACTACTCTCGGTAATGGAGGCGGCACCTGCCCGGGTGCGAATAACATTAATATCATTCTTTGCTTCTGTTTGTTTTCCACCAAGTTTAATATACGCCTCTGCACGAATCAAATAAGTTTCGGCCAACCGGGCAAGGAAAATATCGCGACGGCTAGCTGTTGTATTAAACGGCGCATCAGGATCAGAGAATTTCTTAATACAAGGATAATCTTTGTCCAAATCATTCTTTTCCCAATTATTAGTTCCAGCCAATTTAATTGTTGCAGCATTGCGCTTGGCTGGATTTATTGCCTTCCACGCATCAATATCAGCTTGCGTAGCTCCGGGCTTTGGATAATACATCAACACTTCCAGATCGGTACGTGTATCGTACTTTTTAAAATAAGAATAATAGCTACATTTTCCAGTTGCCACCACCCCATAAAGTTCTTGCATGAAGGTTCCTGCAAATCGTTTATCATTCGGATCTGCACTTAAAAGATTATACAAACGCATAGTTGGTTTTAATTTAGTATTCATATAGGGCATACCATCATTGACTGCACCATCTGAGCCTCCCAAATAAGCTCCATAGGAGGAAGCCTGCGAATTTCCAAGGGTAACGCTGGCCAGGGTTGTTGCGCTGTATTGAACCGAGAAAATGATTTCTGCATTTTTCTCATTTCCGGGAAAGAATATCCCAGTTTTGCCGTCGAAAGGCAAAGTAAGTGCCTGACCATTTATAGCTGCCGTAGCATAATCAACAGCAGATTGGAAATCGGCAGAAGCCCCATAAGCCTCGTAACCGTGAGTCAAATACGCTAACGCTAAATAATGGTTTACAACTCGCTGATTGATTCTGTTGGCAGCAGTAGCCGGAAGATCAGCCAATGCAGCCTTCATTTCCGAGAATATGAATGCATAGACATCGCTTGCCGGAGTTCTCGGAAAACTAGTGACAGGACTAGTGTAAAAGTCGGTTACCAAAGCCACATCACCAAATTGTTGGACCAGTTGAAAATAATAGTAAGCACGCAAAAATCGCATTTCGGCAATACGAACTTTGTTTTGGTTATATAATTGACCATAATAAATGGCATCATTACACCGCTTGATAGATTGATACACTACCGTATAGAAGGCTTTTACAGAATTGTCGGCCGGCGTAAGGCCCTGATAATTGCCTAAACCTTGCGAAACCAATCCAGCTCGACCAATCTTAAACAAATCGGTTCCGGCAACAAACATTTCGATGTTGTCGCCATAAACATCCCTGAGTGTTGAATAACATGCATTGATCAGCGATTCATACCCTGAAGATGTTTTATAAAAACTTGCAGCATCGGGATTCGACTTATTATCTTCGGTCAAAAAATCCGAACATCCCGTAACAAATAAGGAAGCTACAATGGTTATAAATAATATTATCTTTTTCATATTTATTCTTTTATAAATTAATGGATTAAAACTTTACGCTGGCTCCAAATTGATATGTAATAGTAGAAGGACCATTGTCACGTCCCATCGATGCACCAGCCCATTCAGGATCAAAACCTTCATATTTAGTAAACACAAACGGATTCAAAACATTGCAATAAATACGTAAATTAGAAATACCAAACGATTTAATCACTGACTTTGGCAATGTGTACCCTAGCGTAATATTTCTTACTTTAACATAAGATGCATCCACCCATGAACCGGGCATATCGTTAGCAATTTCTTTGGCTGTGTGCCAATATGGACCACAGTTTGCTTTTGTTCCATTATCGGTATAAACCATTGGCCGTCCCTGATAATTATGTGCAGTCGTCTGAGTGGTAAAATATCCATCAGCACCCAACACAGTGGCTCCGGCAGGGATATAATAATCCATTACCAATTTCTGACGACCTCGATCATTGTAGTTTGTAAATTCTTCTATAAAAGGTGAGAACACGGTCATTCCTTGTGCCGTATATAAGTTCATTGAGAAATCAAAACCTTTATAAGACAAGTTTGTACTTAGCCCTCCTGTCCAACTTGGGTCGGAATGCCCCTGAATACGACGGTCGTTAGCATCAATGCCATTGCCATCAAAATCTTTCACCTTAGCCTGACCTTCACGCGCTATGATTTTACCGGCTGAATTCACAACCCGAGGATCTTTGTTCTTAATAGCATCCAGAATTCCATCAGCTGTCCAAACCCCGTCATACACATAACCGTAAATCGAATTAATATTTTGACCCACCATCCATTTCTGTGTGCTGCTATTTATATAAATATATCCATCAGTTTTATTTCCGAACAAATTCACAATTTTATTCTGATTAGCGGTGAATGACCCACTCACAGTCCAATTAAAGTCTTTGGTGCGAATAATACTTGCATTCAAAGCTAGCTCAACACCCTGATTTCGTACCGATCCTAAATTGTCTATCATCGTTCCGGATTGTTCCAAAGGTAAAGTGCGCGCCTGGAGCAGTCCTGTCGATAACCGGTTGTACAAATCAACGGTCAAATCCAATCGTTGATTAAAAAATCCGAAATCGAAACCAAGATTCAATTCCCGCGTCTTTTCCCATGTTAAATCTTGACTTGCCAAAGGGCCAGATGCAACACCCAGTGCACTTGTTGCTCCATAATTGTAATATGTTGACAGATTAGCCATTGGTATTGTTGTGTACGCCGATATGTTATTGTTGGCGCTTGTACCTATACTAGCTCTAATTTTCAGATTAGACAATATATCTTTGGCAGAGCTCATAAATGATTCTTCAGACATACGCCATGCAGCTGACAATGAGGGCAGCGTAACCCATTTATGTCCGGAAGCCAATCTGGAAGAACCATCGGCACGCACTGTTGCAGCCAGAAGGTATTTCCCTTTATAAGAGTAGTTTACACGACTTGCGTATGACATCATCGTAGATTTGCTATAATAGCTAGTCAACTTTGTGTTGGCTGTATTTGTAGCTGCACCTAAGTTATACCATTCATAATTAGAATTATAACCGGCAGTAGAAGTTGTATAAAGTTCGGAATTTTCACTATAAATGCTATACAACCCCATAATGTCAAGGTGGTGGTCTTCGTTCAGTTTAAATTTATAATTTACCTGATTATCCCAGGTATAATTAAAATGCATATAATTATTTACGCTGGCTTTGGTATCATTTTCAACAGCTGTCGTCAATGGGTTATCATAGTTTCCTTCAGCCAATGTACTTTTGTATAATCCCGTACGGTAAGTTGTGAAACTTGGCGACATTGTTGTCTTTAATGTCAAATCCTTAATGGGTGAAAATTGAAGGAAAGCACTTCCCAAAGCCATAATTTTTTTAGTATTATTTGAAGTACTGGCCAAATCTATCAACGGATTTATAGAAGAAGTAAAGCCTCCGGAACCAATAGAATTCAAAAAAACAGGATTACCATTGGCATCAGTCTTATTTTCAGTCGTTTTTCCGGGCACTACAATCACATTGCCTTCGAGGTGATTTAATGTCGGATCCAAATTCCCATTTGTATAAGCATCGGTTATCGGACTCATGCGAAATGCACTAACCATCGAATTATCACTTCCTTGTTCTTGCGTAGAATAGGCCGTATTAATATTAAAACCGGTAGTCCATTTGCTATTAATATTCGCTGTCAAACTTCCTTTCAAGTTATAACGATTGTAATTATCATTTATGAAAACTCCTTTTTCATTCTGATAACCAAACCCGACAACATAAGACACATCTTTAGTACTTCCCGAGATATCAATGTAGTGGTTTTGTTGTATCCCTTGCTGCGAAACCAAACCAAGCCAATCAGTACTTGTATTGTTCAAATACCGGTTTAACAGCCATTGACTGCCGCCAAATGAGCCATCTGCATTTACCGGTTGAAATCCTTTCCCATTGTTCAAATCGCGGTACTGAACATTACCCATCCAAACATTTTTCAAATCGGTATTAGAGAATTCAATAACACCATCATTGTTTGTGTCGGTAGTATATTGGTAATTCATGATTCTGTATTTCATCCACTCCTGAGTGTTCATGAAATTTGGTGTCCGGGCTATGTTGCTGACACCATAATATCCATCGTACGAAATAGAAGTTTTTGAAGCTTGTTGAACACTTTTACCCGATTTTGTTTGAACAATTACAACTCCGTTCGATCCACGCGAACCATAAATAGCTGTTGATGAGGCATCTTTCAGAATATCTATTTTTTCAATGTCTTGGGGATTGAGAAAGTCAATATTCGAAGTGATGACTCCATCGACAACATAAAGCGGGGAGGTATTTCCCGAAACAGAGTTCTGACCACGGACAATAATGTCGAAAGCTGCACCGGCTCGTGAGGATTTTTGCTGAATTTGAACGCCGGGGACACTACCTTGAATGGCTGATACGACCGAAGTGGTACCTTTTTCCGTGATTTCGTCGGATTTGATACTGGAAACAGATCCGGTAAGGTCTGTTTTACGAACCGAACCATACCCGATAACAACGAGTTCGTCCAATTCTTTCGACTGCTGCTCCAGCGTTGCATTGATGACAGTTCCTTTAATTTCTACTTCTTGCTTTCGCATTCCGATATACGAAAACACTAAAATTTGTGCAGTTGGTGGGACGGAAAGAGAATAAGTTCCATTAATATCAGTTACTGTTCCCGTTGTTGTCCCTTTAACTGAAACTGAAACTCCGATAATTGGATCGCCTGTGGTTTCTTTTACCACACCCGTGATTGTTCTTGTTTGTGCAAGCATTATCCCATGTACGGATATAGCTACAACAAGAAACAATACACGCTTCAAAATTGAATTGTGTTTCTTCATTTTTTAATAAATTAGATTTTAGGATTTGATTGTATTCTGTAGTATTATTTAGCAAAATTATCGGAACAAATATAATCAAATTGACGATCCCAGATGTGGATTATTTGATTATTTATGTGCAAAATATAATAAAATACAAAAACAATCAAAGGATAAAAAAAATAAAAGAAACGGTTGTAAACCAGAATATGTTAGTAAGTCAATAACAAATTAGCTACAAATTCATAGATTCGAAGAAATGAATGAGAATATAACCCAACAATAATTTCAAGAAAATCTCATCAACAAAATAAAAGAGTTAGCCCGAATTTTATGAAGTCAAAAGAAGAACTGCTAACTAAAATAATACCAGAGCAGGTAAAAAAAACAAACATGGAGAAGTTTAGGTAAAAAAAGGAACTCTTTTTTGGAGAGTTCCTTTTTTTCAAACCTGAATACACATTAGAACTTATAACGGACACTTAAACAAATGCCATCATAAATCCCGGTTACTGATGGCATAACATAAAATCCGGGACGGTAATCTAACGATAACTGAAGTGGAATATTAAAGTTATATTCTAAACCAATTTGACCAAGAGCCCCAACTCCAAACGAATGATTTTTATCATTGAAATCATACGATCCAAGAGCACCACCCACACCGGCATACCAATTAAAACCATCGGCCAAGTCTGACAAATCCCAAACCCACTGGTAAACTCCGCTCAAGCCAAATCCATAATGATTCAACCCTAAGTCTACTTCCAATCGATTTGCATTTCCAAGTGGATGCTGGTACGTAATTTCAGCTCCAGAACCATAAAAGCCTCCAAAACGAAGACCAATAGCTTTGCTTTCAACCTGTGCACTTAGGGCACCAACCATACTTACAACCAATGCAAGTGTAAGAATAAACTTTTTCATACTGCTTTCTAATTTAGTTATTATTTGAATTTTAAAAATAAACATATCACAAGAAACAAAGTGGATATCCACCAACGGCTACCAACTTACGCTTACTCAAAAACGATACCTGATTGACAGGCAAGGCACATTCCATGAGAAACGAAATATGTTGCCGGCGCCGGGAAGCCAATAAAACCCGGGACGATAATCTACCGAAAGCTGTATTGGAGAATTAAAGCTATATTCTAAACCAATTTGTCCTAGCGCCCCAGTTCCAAAAAGATTACCATGAAGTAATACTGTAGCACCCAGTCCATAATACCAGTTTAATCCTGTTGCAATGGAAGATAAATCATTAAGCCATTGATATACTCCATTGAGCCCAATTCCCCGGCAAAAATTTCCTGCAGAATTACGGCCAAACGTATTAACACCAAGTGTCAATTCCAACCTGTTGGATTGCGTAAGTAACTGTTGATATAAGATTTCCTGAGCATCATACCCCAAACGGAGACCGACAGCCTTGTCATTTACCTGAGCTTTCAATATACATGTTGCCATTACAACTGCACAGACGAACAGAAAAATAACTTTTTTCATAAAGATTCAATTTAAGTTCGTTGCGTCTTTCACAGTAATTCCTGATCCGGACTATATAAAATTAAACAAATCATTATTATCAAAGTTCAACAATCGCACTTATTCGTGCCAGTCTCCATTGACCTTAATCAATCCTATTAGCTTATCAACGGCTTCATCCTCGGGTATATTGCGCTCCATGCATTCTTTTTTCTTGTAAAGGCTCACCTTTCCACGTCCGGCTCCTACATAACCATAGTCAGCATCAGCCATTTCACCAGGTCCATTGACAATGCATCCCATAATGCCTATTTTTAATCCTTTCAGGTGCGAAGTGCGTGCTTTAATGCGAGCAATCACATGCTGAAGGTGAAACATAGTCCGTCCGCACCCCGGACATGAAATAAATTCCGTTTTAGTAACGCGCACACGCGCTGCCTGCAAAATTCCAAAAGCGACCGAATTGATCTTTTCTACAGCAATATTTCCATCATTTTCAAGTAAAATTCCATCGCCAAAACCATCAATGAATAATACGCCCAAGTCAGCCGCAGCTTTTATTTGCAAGTGTTGAAGGTCATTTTCGGCATATCTCCGGCATAAAACTACTGGAACGCTACAGCCTGCATTGAGTAATGTATGAAAGAAAGCACGCTGCTCCCCTACTCCATTTAAGTGATCTGTATGTAGCAATACCACAATATCACGCCGGGCAATCAACACGCCAAGTATTTTAGGCGTTAGATCCGCCAAGCTCATTTTCAGAAATTTGATTTCAGCCGTATCGTATTCAAGACCAGCCATGTTTTCGACAGAATAGACTTCGAAAGCATCTCCAACTGCATTGATTATTTTCCCATTTGCCTGAATATAATCCGGAACGGTTTCAAAGCCCCCATCGCCCGGTGCTATAACTACCGGCACATTCTCGCCACCAATATTGCCTATTTCATGCGTTTTTCTTCTGCTATATTCGAAACGAGAAAGGAATAAACTTTCAGTAGCAATAATCGGTTTTTGATTCGCTCGCCCTGAAATATATGAAACCAACAATCTGCCTACTGGAATTTCGGCCTCAGGTTCTTCACTCAGCGAAACACGAATTGTGTCTCCTATACCATCGGCAAGCAAAGCACCAATGCCCACAGCCGATTTAATCCGCCCATCTTCACCGTCTCCGGCTTCAGTCACCCCCAGGTGCAACGGATAATGAAGGTCTTCTTTTTCCATTTCTTCCACAAGCAAACGAACCGTTTGCACCATCATCACAGTGTTGGAAGTTTTCATCGAAATCACCACATTATGAAAATTTTCTTCACGGCAAATTCTAAGAAATTCCATGCACGATTCCACCATTCCGCGCGAAGTGTCGCCAAAACGATTCATCATTCTTTCGCTCAACGAACCGTGGTTCACCCCAATACGGATGGCAGTATTATGTTGTTTGCATATATTCAAAAAAGGAATAAACCGATTTCGTATTTTCTGATATTCAATTTCAAATTCCTCATCGGTATAATCGGAAGTATCTCCAATTTTGATACTTCCCACATAATTACCCGGATTGATACGCACTTTCTCTACATGAGTTGCCGCCACATCGGCAGCGTTAGCATTAAAATGAATATCGGCCACTAAAGGCACATCGCAACCTTGTTCCCGCAACGCCTCATGAATTTTACCAATGCTTTCAGCTTCCCGGATACCTTGAGTGGTAAAGCGAACTATTTCACCGCCGGCTTCTACAATTCGCAAACATTGCGCCACCGAATTTGAAATGTCATTGGTATCCGTATTTGCCATTGATTGCACCCGAACCGGCTGATTTCCTCCCAAAAGCACTTTACCTATTTGGATCGTATCTGCAACACGGCGAGTATAATTAAATTGATTGAGTTTCCACATATCTTAGTTCTAAATTTTAAAGTACAAAATTACACTTTTTAGACTATGTAACGCAGAACAAAGAAAAAAGTTATTTAAGAATATTGACTACACAATTTATAATTCCACTTAAAACAGTGATGTCCTGAGCAGTTCAAATAGCAGCTAAATATTCTCAAAGATTTCAGAAGGCGAACAGACAACCACACAAACAACTACAAATCAGACTATTGAAACACAAACACTAATAAAATAATTTCATTAAGAACAATTTTTCTCATTTTGAAGTAATTTTGCATTAAAATTAAGATTATATTTCATGATAGAACTGATCAATTTGAGTTGGGCAATCGCACTTTTGGTAATTGTTGTAATTTTTTTTGTTCCTACCGACAAAAAAGCTGCAGCAACTTCTTTGGCCGTTGTAGCAAACTCAATAATCACATCTTGGTTAGCCATTTTGGCATTGACAGGCTCCAAAATAGCCATTATTTTTTATGGAGGTAATCTGCTGGGCGATATTCCTGTTCGGGTTGATGAGCTATCTGCCTGGTTCATTCTGATCATTAATTTCACTTGCCTGACCGGTATTTTCTACGGTACACAATTCATCAAAACCATAAATAGTTCTGCAAAAAATCTAACGTTACATTGGATTTTATTTGTACTATTTCAAGTATCAATGATTTGGGTCTGTATGATTCAGCATAGCCTATTGTTCCTTATTGCATGGGAGATCATGTCATTATCATCTGTCCTGCTGGTTATTTTCGACCATAACAATCCACAAATAATTAAAGCCGGAATCAAGTATCTCGTTCAGATGCACCTAAGTATCGTGTTTTTGACCATTGGATTTATCTGGTTATACTTTCAAACAGGTTCGTTTAGTTTTGATTCTTTCAGCAATTATTTCGGCACTTATATTAATACTGGATTATTTTTGGTATTCTTTGTTGGTTTTGGATTAAAAGCCGGATTTATTCCTTTGCATAGCGGACTGTTACAAGGAGATCCTGCAGCGCCATCGCATATAGCAGGAATCATGTCGGGCGTATTGGTCAAACTTGGTATTTACGGAATACTCCGCGTTGCGTCTTACCTTCAAGGCGATTACCTGTTATTAGGACAAATAGTACTCTCTATCTCTGTGGCAACCGGTTTATTTGGCATTTTAAATGCAGCTGTTCATAGAAACCTAAAAAAAATGCTGGCTTATTGTACTATCGAAAACATAGGAACAATTGGCATTGGGATCGGAATCGGACTTATCGGCATGGGAAATAAGTCACCCATTTTATATTATCTTGGTTTTGGAGGAGCGCTCATGCATGTACTGAATCATTCATTGTTTAAGTCGCTGCTGTTCTTCTCATCGGGTGCCGTGGGTCAGCAAACACGTACTTCAGACATGGAAAAATTAGGCGGACTTATCAAGCAAATGCCCCGAACTGCAATTATCTTTCTGATCGCCGCCATCGGAATCTGCGGATTGCCCCCTTTCAATGGTTTCATCTCCGAGTTTCTGATTTATAGCGGGCTGATTGAAGGAGTGAAAATACACAACACGAATGAAGTTATTTTATTTTCGCTCAGCTTAGCCGGATTGAGTGTGATTGGCGGACTTTCAATATTGACCTTCACTAAAACATTTGGAACCGTTTTCTTAGGCAAAGCCAGAAGAAAACTGGATATTGAGCCTCGTGAAGTTTCACTTCGCATGCTTATTCCTCAATATGCCATTATTGTACTTATGCTTAGCGTGGTTGCTTTTCCATACCTATATTTAAACGTAATTGGAAATATTCTTTCCGGGTTGATTAAAAGCTCCGCTGTCAAACAGCCAGTTGAATTTAGCAATTACGTTTCTATCATGCAAAACATAGGCATTTATTCCATACTTTTCGTTGGTATAATAAGTCTTCTTGGGTTTATCCGTCACAAGCTTTTGGCAGGACGCTCAACAGCTCTGCAAACAACCTGGGGTTGTGGTTACGCCGCACCAACAAATAAAATACAATATACCGGAAAGTCATTTTCTAAAACATTGAGTAAAACCTTCAATTTTATTGTTATCGAAAGAAAGCAATATGAAGAACTAAAACCCGGCGAGATATTCCCAAAAGCGAGAAAGCACGCATCACATTATCACGATTTTTTTGAGTTTAGAATCATTCATGTTCTGACAAATCGATTGATTTATGCGACAAACTATTTCAAGTTTATTCAAAACGGCAGGATACAATCCTATGTATTGTATGGCATTGCATTTATTATATCCATTTTCATTCTTACTGTATTCAACATTGTAACATGAGTTTAATCTGGAGCTTCATTCTTATTCCGTTCATTGCAATAGGTCTTATTCCACTGCTGAAAGTGAGAATGAAAGCCATTGTTGTATATACTGCGATAAGTTCTATTGCTATTCTCACCAGCATTGAAGCAGTAAAAGCACTACTGGGAGAAGCCTTTGACCTAGTTTTAGTTGGAAGTTATATCAGCGGCCCTATCCACTTGCACATAGATGCGCTGTCAGCCTGGTTTATGTTGATTATCAATTTTACCTTTATGACCGGGGGCTTTTACGGTTTGTTTTACATGAACGCATACAAAAATCAACCTAATAATTTATCATTACAAGCGGTTCTTTTTGTATTGCTCCACGCAGCCATAATAAGCCTTTGTGCCATTCAAAACAGTTTTGTTTTTATTATTGCTTGGGAAATAATGGCGCTTTCCGCTTTTCTGAGTATCCTTTTCGATCACGAGAAAGCAGCAACCGTAAAAGCCGGAATCAATTTCCTTATTCAATCACATGTCTCGATACTCTTTCTTATAATTGGCTTTATCTGGGTGGCAAGCAAAACAGGCAGTTATGATTTCAGCGCTATCCGCAACTACAGCTTGGTCAATCCTGGAATAATTTCCATGACATTGTATTTGGTTTTCTTCATTGGTTTTGCCATTAAAGCAGGCTTAGTTCCATTTCACACCTGGCTGCCCTACGCCCATCCGGCTGCGCCAGCGCATATTTCAGGCAGCATGTCGGGTGTACTAATCAAGATCGGAATTTTCGGTATGCTTCGAATGTTGCTGATCATACCGGTTGATTATGTAATTATCGGAACCATCATCCTTGTTATCTCTCTGTTTTCGGGCATTTTTGGTATTATGATGGCTATTCTACAGCAAAATCTAAAAAAAATGCTGGCATACAGCAGTATCGAAAATATAGGCATTATTGGAATTGGGATCGGTTTAGGCTGCATCGGCCTGGGCACAAATAATCTCATATTAAGTTCACTAGGATTTGGAGCAGCCTTACTCCACACATTGAATCATTCTCTTTTTAAATCACTTTTATTTTTTACCGCCGGAAATGTATATCAAGCTACCCATACGTTGGACATTGAAAAGCTGGGCGGACTTATAAAGAGAATGCCCCAGACCGCTTTTTTGTTTTTAATCGCGGCTTTGGCCATTTCCGGGTTGCCGCCTTTTAATGGATTTATTTCTGAATTCCTTATCTACACCGGATTGTTCCGGTCGCTGAACAATACCTCTGTTATCTCGTTGCTGTGTATTATATTCACAATAACCGGACTGGTTGCAATTGGCGGGCTGGCAATCATTTGTTTCACCAAAACATTCAGTGTTGTATTTTTAGGAAATGCCAGACACACTTTTCGCCACGAAGTAAAAGAAGTTTCACTCTTTCAGTTATTGCCTTTATATTTTATTGTTGCTTTCATTGCTGGCATCGGCCTGTTTCCTCAAATATTCTTGAATTTGCTGATAAAACCTGTTCAATTATTTACCAGCCTGCATCAGCTTCCGTTCGTTTCATTTCAAGGAAGCGGTGTAAATGTATTGCTTTCGTTCACTTATAGCAGCCTGTATTTAATTTTGATTGTACTTATACTTTTGGGGATTAAAAAACTGGTACTTCTAAAAAAAATAAACCCAACCCTGTCTACGTGGGGTTGTGGATACACGGCTCCAACATCCAAAATTCAATACACCGGAAACTCATTTTCTAAAACTTACAGAGATCTTTTTGGAGCTTTATTTCAGACAAGTAAAAAAGAAAAAAAAGTGCAGGGTATATTCCCAGCAAATGCTCACCTTGAAACGAAAGCTTACGATAAAATTGAAAAATGGTTGATCGACCGGCCAACTATTGATTTAAAATATTTCTTAGGACGATTTTTATTCATTCAAAATGGACGTATACAATCTTATGTTGCTTATGGCATCGCGTTTATAATTACCATGCTCATTCTTAGCGTTTTCAGAATTATATAAAGAACTTTATCCTTTACTTATCACATTAATTATTGAATTTTTAATACAACATAATTATGTTAAGCTTATTGTTAGTTACCTTGACTTCAACCTTTTTTACAGGCATTATTATTCGTACCAAAAGCCTTGCAGCGGGGCGAAAAGGACCAGGCATTTTTCAGCCAATTAAAGATGTCATACGGCTTTTTAAGAAAGGTTCGGTTTATAGCGAAACTTCCAGCTTCATATTTCAAATCGCGCCGACTGTCTATTTTTCATCTGTATTTATAGCAATGCTGGTAGTGCCGGTGGGGCAGTCGAAAGGAATCATCAGCTTCAATGGCGACTTCATCTTCTTTGCATATGTGCTGGGGCTGGGCAAATTCTTTAGTATTATCGGCGCTATGGATACCGGCAGTAGCTTTGAAGGCATGGGCGCGAGCCGCGAAGCGCTTTATTCTATGTTTGCCGAACCGGCTTTCTTTATTCTCATGGGGTCGTTAGCATTGTTGACAGGGTTTACTTCTTTTCAGGGAATATTCTCAGCCCTGCATTTGGGATCATCAATCAGTTACGCTTTAGCCGTTTTGGCAGCATTGGTTTTCTTAATGATTGCCATGATCGAAAATAGCCGTATGCCACTTGATGATCCAAAAACTCACCTGGAACTCACCATGATACACGAAGTCACGATTTTGGATAATAGTGGATTTGACTTGGGTCTGATATTATCAGCTGGTTATCTGAAATTTGCTGTTTACGGGACTATTATATTTAATCTTTTTAGCGGAACAATCGATTACGCATATGCCATTCCGTTGTTTTTTGCCATTCAACTGTTTATAGCCTGCTTAGTTGGAGTTATAGAATCATTCATGGCTAGATTCAGGCTGAATCATAACGCTCAATTCATCGTTGTGCTTTCGTCCGTATCCTTACTAATCTTTTTTGGAGCATTATTGGTCTCCGGGAAATTTATTTGATCCACAAAAGATAACTATTTCATCATCAAACTAACAACTTTATGTTACACGTACTGCTAATCATATTTTTAATATCCTTATTTTACTTGTCTATTGCCAACAGAATGACTACGTATATAAGTGTGCTTGCATTGCAAGGCATATTGCTTTTCTTTGTAGCATTCTTCGAGCTTAAAAGTATCAACACGCTCAATTTAATCCTGATTTTGCTAGAAACCGTCATTTTTAAGTCATTGGCAGTGCCAATATTTTTAAAATACGTTTTAAAACGAAATCATATAACGCGTGAAGCAGAGCCTTTCTTACCCAATTTTGTATCATTAATTATCACAACAATTATTGTAATCACAACAATAGTATTATCCAACGCTATGGAGGAGAGCAGACTAGATAAAATGTTTTTTGTTGTTGCCCTTTCCACCTTATTTACAGGATTATATTTTATTGCATCGCGCCGAAAAATTATTACCCATGTAATGGGGTATTTAATTATCGAGAATGGTGTTTTTGTCCTGTCTCTGGCAGTTGGAAACGAAATGCCCATGCTAGTGAACCTTGGCATTATGCTAGATATCTTTGCCAGTGTGCTGATACTGGGTGTTTTTCTTAATAAAATCGGAGATGTATTTAAAGATATCGATGTAAATCAGCTCACAAATCTGAAAGATTATTAACGTTTTATCCAACTGAAGACTCATAACAAGAAATAAATACACAGTTTATGATAGTAGCATATCTTACCGGCTCATTATTAATCGGGACAGCCCTTTTTCTCAACCGAGGGAAGGTGCTTAATTACATGTTTGTTTGCTTATTTCTAGCACTTCAATGCGCTTTTGCCGTGTATGCTTGCTGGCACTATAATGAAACAACCTCAAACTATTTCACCTTCGATTCGCTAGGAATAATCATGTTGCTGACAGCAACTATTATTTCAGTTCCGGCAGTATTTCACAGCTACATCTACATAGAGGAAAGCATAGAAATGACCCCGAAATCACGGGCAACCTATTTTGGAGCATTTGTTTTTTTAATTACAGCAGTCAGTGCAGCTTATTTAGCCAACCATATAGCAGTAGTATGGATTTTTATCGAAATTACAACTTTAAGCGCCTCAGCCCTGATTTATCATCACCGGAACAAATTGGCATTGGAAGGAACCTGGAAATACGTTTTTATTTGTGCCATAAGCATTACATTTGTCTTTATTGGAATATTATTCTTAAGTCTTTCATTGGCAGGATCTGAAGATTTATCCTATAAAAATTTACTTCACAACAGTTCATTGTTGAATTTATCCTGGCTCCGATTAGCGTTTCTGTTTATTTTCACCGGTTTTACGGCCAAACTAGGACTTTTCCCTATGTTTACAGCCGGTGTAGATGCAAAGGACAAAGCTCCCGGTCCCGCCGCTGCATTACTTTCCAGCATTGTCATGTGCATGGGCTTTGTCGGAATCTTTCGTATTTATGTGATAGTATCTAACACATCTCTATTACATTGGGCAAGCGTAGTAGTTGGAATAGCTGCCTTTATATCCTTATTCATCGCAGCGGTTTACATGATAAAAGTGAAAAATATAAAACGAATGATGGCCTATTCAAGTGTTGAGCACATGGGCTTGGTTATGCTGGGAATTGCCGCCGGTGGAATTGGCTATTATGCTGCCATTCTGCACATAATATTGCATTCATTCGTCAAATCGAGCCTCTTTTTTCAATACAACCAGTTATATAAGGTATTTAAAACAAAGAATATTTACCAACAGGGGAATTACTTTAAATACAATACCACCGGGGCCATAGTTGTACTGTTTGCTTTTATCAGTGTTACCGCCATGCCTCCTTCCGGAATGTTTGTAAGCGAATTTCTCATATTCCGCTCCATGTTCGAATCCAATCAACTTGCATTACTGATAGTTGTTTTGCTGCTTCTTACATTTATTATCTGGGCATTTGCTAAAAACATTTTCAAGATACTTTTTATTCCTGCTGTTGATTTCGACGAGGTCAAAGTACCTGTTATTAGCCCGTGGAGATCAACTTCACAGTTCATTTTGTTAGGTGGTGCTGCTTATCTCGGATTAAATCCACCGACAATCTTTGTAGATTTAATAAAGAACAGCGTTCTGCTTTTGCCTCATTGATAAAAAATCAATCTAGATTATTAGACACATAACATTAGACACATAACAAAACATTTGTACCAGTTATGAATTACATCAGTATAAAAAACAATCAAACCATTTTACTTTCGGATATCCCTGAAAGCAATTATGAATCGTTTTTTGACAAGAACTCCGAACTTATCTCGGGACATCCGGAAAGGCATTGTGTCAACTACTTCGGATATAAAGTAGGTAACAACGTTAAGCTGATTTCTTGTATTGCCGATGATATAACCCACACCATATTAGTTTCTACCTGTCTGGTTCATAAAGATCATCAACTAGAATCACTCAGTAACAAGCTATTTTGTTTTGAAAAATTCGAACGTGAGATTCACGAAAATTTTGGTATAAACTATATCGATCACCCTTGGTTGAAACCGGTACGTTACGCACACAACCGGGATGACCAATCTCAAACCATTGCTAACTATCCATTCTTCTCTATTGACAGCGAAGAGCTGCATGAGGTTGGAGTTGGCCCTATCCATGCAGGGATTATTGAGCCCGGACATTTCCGGTTTATTTGTAACGGGGAACAAATTTTACATCTCGAAATTCAGCTTGGGTATCAACATAGAGGTATCGAACAGCTTTTTATTGAAAAAAAGAAATTACTTCAACGTGCTACCTTAGCCGAGAATATTGCAGGCGATACGGCCGTTGGACATAGTATTGCATTTGCACATGTATGGGAAAGCCTATGCGGTTACCAGGCAGGATACGATTTGGAGTTTGCCCGGACGCTGGCATTGGAACTTGAGCGAATTGCCGTTCATGTCGGCGATTTAAGCGGAGCTTGTACTGATATTGCCTATCAGCTAGGTAGTTCGGTTTTTGGAAGACTTCGCACTCCAATCATCAATTTTTTGCAGGAATGGGGTGGAAATCGCTTATCCAAAGGTTTAATCAGACCGGGACGCAACCAATTCCCATTTACTCCTGCCCTTGCCGAACGACTCAACAGAGTATTGGATCTATTTGAGCCGGATTTCAATGAAATGGCAGAGAAATTATTTTCATTATCCAGTGCATTATCACGTTTCGAACGAACCGGGTTGGTTTCAAACTCTGATGCATTGACTATTGGTGCTGTAGGTCTGACTGCGCGCATGACTAATTTGAACCGGGACGTTCGTGCATCTCATCCATTTAGTTTATATACTGAAATTAAACACGAACCAATCGTAAAACGACACGGTGATGTATATTCCCGTGTACAGATTCGCAAAAAAGAAGTAGAACAATCCATTCAATACATTCGCAGATTAATTGCAAATGTTCCTGTGCACTCAGAGGAACGAGAAGTATTGGAAACTCCTAAACCCAATTCATTCACTTTGTCTTTAGTGGAAGGTTGGCGCGGTGAAATTTGCCACTGTGCTTTAACGGATAAAAATGGAAACCTGATGATTTATAAAATTAAAGATCCATCATTTCATAATTGGTTGGCATTGGCCTTATCTGTCAGAAACAATGAAATCTCCGATTTTCCAATAAGTAACAAGAGCTTTGATCTTTCCTATTCCGGACACGATTTATAATCTTAAGAGCGAAAAACCATGTTAGAAAATTTAAAAATACTATTTCACCAAGGGAAACAATATATTCCTGACCCAACTACAGTTGAAGTTCCGGGAATTTTCAGGGGGCGGCCAATTATAAGTTTAGAAGAAGTTAATGAAAACCAATTGGTTGAACTATGTCCAACCAATGCAATTTCTGCCAATCCGATAAAAATAGATCTTGGAAAATGTACTTTCTGTGGTGAATGTGCGATGTGTTTTCCTCAAAAAATTATATTTACTAAAGATTATAAGCTTTCCAGCAATGACCGTAATCGACTAATAATTGGAGCTGGCGAGAATAAATCTATTGAAGTAAATCCGGACACTGTGCGAAAAGAGATTCATCGTACCTTTGGCGGGTCATTAAAACTCAGGCACATATCTGCTGGTGGCGATGGTAGCTGCGAATGGGAATTAGGTGCTGCAAATAATGTCCAATTCGATATGAGCCGCTACGGAATTGACTTTGTTGCTTCGCCACGTCATGCCGACGGAATAGTTATCAGTGGTCCAATTACCAAAAACATGGCAGAAGCAGTTCAGATTTGTTATGACGCAACACCAGAACCCAAAATAATTGTTTTAGTCGGAACAGACGCCATCAGTGGAGGCATTTTTGCGGATAGTCCGGCTATCGATCGCAGTTTTTTAGAAGAGTATCAAGCCGATCTTTATATTCCCGGAAATCCTGCGCACCCACTAACCATTGTAAACGGATTACTGGATTTAACCCGGAAATTAAAATGAATCTAAAATCGTTCATAAATCAAATTCTTTGTCAAATAAAGGACATTTTAAAATCTCAAATGCCTATATTATTAAAAAAAACACAAATCATTTTATCAATCCAAAGCAAAAGCGTATTTTTGTATAGATTTTTTTGAAAATGACAAACCGTTACGAAGAACTTATACACGCATTTGAAATAAAATTGCGAAAACTGATGTCGGAGTACCAATCATTACAGGTTCAAAACGCCCAACTGAAAGCTGATTTAGACCGGAAACAAACCGATTTAATGCATGCCCATCAGGAAGTTTTGGAGCTTCGAAAAAATTACGACCATTTACAACTTGCGAGAAACTTGGGAGGATCAGAAACCGAAAAAGCTGAATCCAAACAACGAATAACCAAAATGGTGCGGGAAATTGATAAATGTTTAGCTCTTTTGGATGAATAGGGCTTATGAAAGACGATATTTTTTTAATAAATGTGCAGGTTGGCGGCTTAAGATTGCCTCTGCGTATCGCTCGTAAAGACGAAGAACTGTACCGCAAAGCAGAAAAGCTTCTGGTAAAACAACTTGATGATTATCAGCAGAAGTTCAGCCAGCGTCCTACAGAAGAGATTCTTATTTTGGTTGCATATCAATTAGCTGTTATGATCTCAAAGCAAGAACTTTCCGAAGATATAACACCATTGGCTGAAAAAATTCAATCTCTTGATCAGGAGCTAAAAGAATTGCTTTCGAAAGAATAAATCGTTTTCTAAACTTCAATTACCGCATTACATTGTTACAGGACGAAATTCAATAGCTTTGAATTTCTTTCAGATTCAATGTCAATGCGTTTTTTTTGATATTCCCTGAATAAACACAATAATAAAACTAACTATAAATAAATTACTTACTTCAAAATTTCAAAATGGAAAACATAATAATCGGACTGGTTGCTTTAATTGCTGGAAGCGGAGGGACATTTGTCTTGTTTCGCTTTTTCAACAAAAGAGCAATGGCTGAAGCTGCGGCAGAAGCCGAATTACTCAAAAAAAATAAACTTATTGAGGCTAAAGAAAAATTCATTGCGCTAAAATCCGAGCACGAACAACAAGTTCAGGAACGAAACGCAAAAATACAAGTAGTTGAAGTCAGACTTCAACAAAAAGAAATGCAACTCAATCAAAAACAAGGAGAGGTTCAACGAAAAGTAAATGAAATTGAGGCTCAAAAAGAGCACTTGGAAGTTCAATTAAGTGGACTTGACAATAAGAAAAAAGAACTCGAACATTTACACCATTTAGCTCAAACTGAACTTGAAACCATCTCAGGGTTATCAGCAGATCAAGCCAAAGAACGCTTAATTGAAGCTTTGAAAGAAGAAGCCAAAACCGAAGCCATGTCGTACGTAAACGACATCATGGAAGAAGCTAAAATGACTGCAAATAAAGAAGCTAAGAAAATCATCGTTCAAAGCATTCAACGCGTTGCAACCGAAACAGCCATAGAAAACTCGGTTACTGTATTTCATATAGAATCGGACGAAATAAAAGGACGTATTATAGGTCGCGAGGGCCGTAACATTCGCGCCCTGGAAGCAGCAACTGGCGTTGAGATCATTGTTGATGATACCCCCGAAGCGATTGTACTTTCAGCTTTTGATCCTGTTCGTCGCGAAATAGCCCGTTTATCTCTTCATCAGCTGGTTACCGACGGCCGTATCCACCCGGCCCGCATTGAAGAAGTGGTAAACAAAGTTCGCAAACAGGTGGAAGAAGAAATTGTAGAAATAGGAAAACGCACCACCATCGATCTTGGAATTCACGGATTGCACCCTGAACTGATTCGCATGGTTGGTAAAATGAAATACCGCTCGTCTTACGGACAAAATCTGTTACAACATGCCCGTGAAACAGCTAATCTGTGTGCCACTATGGCTTCAGAACTTGGGTTGAACCCCAAAAAAGCCAAACGTGCCGGTCTCTTGCATGATATTGGCAAAGTTCCTGATGATGAACCAGAATTACCACACGCAATTCTTGGCATGCGTCTTGCAGAGAAGTATAAAGAAAAACCGGATATTTGCAATGCAATCGGGGCTCACCACGATGAAGTAGAAATGGAAACCCTTATTGCACCAATTGTTCAGGTTTGCGACGCTATTTCAGGTGCGCGTCCAGGAGCACGCCGTGAAATTGTTGAAGCATATATTAAACGATTGAACGATTTAGAAAATTTAGCGTTATCTTATCCTGGCGTATTGAAAACGTATGCCATCCAAGCAGGTCGCGAATTGCGCGTAATTGTTGGAGCTGATAAAATTGATGATAAAGAGACTGAATTATTATCATTTGATATTGCTAAGAAAATACAAGATGAAATGACCTATCCGGGTCAGGTGAAAATTACCGTTATCAGAGAGACGAGAGCGGTAAGCTACGCAAAATAAAAAACTAATTCATAATTTACAATGCACAATTATCAATTGTAAATTATGAATTAAAAAGGGCCTGTTTGGTTTTGACAGCAGGTAGAACTGATATGTAAGCATGTCGAGCTTTGAGAAAACAGCTCGTTAATCAAGGGTCTCAAAATTATAACTGGCGAAAATAACTACGCTCTTGCTGCTTAATCGAATCATAGTAGATTAGCTTAATTCAGGTACTAGGTATCAGAACGAGACATTTCCCGGCGGCCGTCGCTTCGAGGCCAATGATCAGGAGATGCGGATAAATCGAAGATAGTCGCGCTTAGCCTTGGAGGCACGATGAAACAAAAAGGATAAGGCGCGGGTTGGTGGCTTTGGTCTTGCCCACGCACGAAAACCTAAGCGAAGATAAACATGTAGAAAGCTTATTATTTCCTTGTTTGGACGAGGGTTCGACTCCCTCCAGGTCCACGATAACAAAACTAAAAACAAATGGTTGTAAAGTTTAAACTTTACAACCATTTGTTTTTCATAAAAGTTTACCTAGCTGAAAAATGAGAGTATCACCTAGGTTCATTTTCCTATCGTATCTAACTTCTATTGCTTCTGTACAGGAAAATAAATAGTATAATGTTCATCGGCCACCTCGTACAACGGAACGAACTGAATGTTGCTATTTTGGTTGATAGTACGGTAATGACTTTGTTTCCATGGAAAAATTTTGTACTCGTGTTCATATTCACGCGCAAGGACTGATTCTGCATGACTAACATCTCCTTTCAAAATCGGATCGTTTTCTGTAAGTCCGGCTAATACAAATAGGTCCTTCCATAAAAGCATATTTATTTTTCGAATCTGGCATAGGCACGACATATACTTTAGTCGGGAATTCTATCAAAATCTCATCGTTACTCCATTCCCGGTTCAGAGCGAAAAATCCGTTAATAACGTTCACACTTTCAGTATTCCCATTCACTTTTACGCTTATCTTTTCGTTTACCCACCATGGCAATCTTAGTTGCAAAGCAAAACGCACTGTTTTTTCAGATTGAACATTAAATCGCATCCGCCATCTGCTTCCCATCGATATTCTGTTGTATTCATGCGTCACAAAATCTTGTCGTATTTTTACGGGTATATAGGCTTTTTTCCAGTCCAGCTCAAAAGGAATATACTGACTGACAACTAAACCTTCGGCATTTTCATAATAAATCTATTCTAAGTATCTTACCTGAGCTTGCACCAATGACCCGTGGGAACAGCAAAAGTCATCGCTTCAGTTTCAAGAAAGTATCTAAAAGTGTTTAACGGCAGATTGCGTTAAACATTTTTTATAAAACAAATTGAAATATCAGCCCTTATACGTTAAAAACAGATAATGTGTTGACCCCCCTACATAAATTATAGCATTTAATGCTGAAAAAAATCTATCTTTGTTTCCGAAAAAAATTAGATAATTTTTCAGCAACCACAACATGAAATCAGCATTAAAATTCTATTTTGTACTAGCCTTATTGGCCGTAGTTTGCATAGCAAATGCTCAAACTTACCGTTTAGAAATCGGATATAACAATCCAAAACGCTTTGGGTCAGGTGTTAGTTCGACTTATTTCGATGGGGTAAAACTTGGTGCTACAGCTGAATATAAACTGAAAAATAATTTTAGTTTATTGACGGGAGTTCTTTACAACTTTGTGTACTCAGACAAAATCCAAGGTTATCCAAGTTCGGCAGAAGCAAAATTCCGTACTACCGGACATTTCCTCGATATTCCAGCCCGGGCTATTTATACCTATCCGCTTTCCAAATCGCTTAAAGTCTTTGGTTTTGCTGGTCCAAACTTAAACATAGGGTTAGCACAAAACCTGAAAATTAATTCGACCCTGACATATCCATCAACTAGCCCTTTATTTATACAATCGCGCTCTATTGACTTGTACGGTGGTTCGGATGCTGATTACCAATTAAACCGGCTGAATCTTCAAATTGGAGTGGGCGGTGGTATCCAATGGAAAAAATATCAGATTAAAGCCACCTACGATTTCGGGTTGAATAATTTGAATAGGACAAGTTCTGGTAACTTATATCAAAAAGGTTGGTATATTTCTGTCGCATACGACTTTTAAATAGCACATTATGGCAGAAAATGACTAAAGCCGCTATTGGATTTAGTCATTTTTTTTACAGACAAACAACCTGGATGTCATTCATAAAATACTAATTTGAACTAAATTACAAATAATAATGGCTCATTATTATTTATTAGTTGTTGAATCGACGTTAAATTCTAGGATAATGATTATTTTTGCAGATAATTCAGCCTCAAATTGAACTTAACAATGCAACTTTACGAGATATTCCTTCAACATCCAACAATCTGCACAGATAGTCGCACCTGCCCTTCTGATTCGCTTTTCTTTGCCTTAAAAGGAGAGAATTTCAATGCAAACGCTTTTGCTCTTTCTGCCTTGAAAAAAGGTTGTTCGTACGCAGTTGTAGATGAAGCTGAATACGCCCTTGATGAACGGTTTATTTTGGTTGAAGATGCATTGCAAAGCCTGCAAGAATTAGCCACTTACCACCGAAAACAATTAGGCACTCCGATTATCGGGATTACCGGTACTAACGGAAAGACCACAACAAAGGAGCTAATCGCCGCTGTTTTAAAAGAGAAGTACAATATTCTTTTCACACAAGGCAACCTGAATAATCATATTGGAGTTCCGCTGACATTGCTTCAGTTAAAGCCCGAACATCAAATCGCGGTTGTTGAAATGGGTGCAAATCATCAGGGTGAAATAAAAGCACTGGCCGAAATAGCTTGCCCTGATTACGGAATCATTACCAATGTAGGAATGGCTCACCTGGAAGGCTTTGGCTCTTTTGAAGGAGTGAAAAATACGAAGTCCGAACTTTATCAATACATATTTAAACACGGTAAAGCTGTGTTTATAAATTCTGACAACGGGAACCTGGTGGAAATGCTCTCAAAAGCAGGGTTTACTATGGATAGTGACCGGGTTAATAACTACAGTTCAAACTCCCAAAGCCACATTCATGGCCTGATTACCGAATGCTCTCCATTTTTAGCAATGCAGTGCAGCATTAATCAAAAGGACACATTCAATGTAAACACGCAACTGATTGGTGCTTATAATGCAGAAAATGTTTTAGCCGCTGTTGCAATCGGTAGTTATTTTGAAATGGAAACCGGGGCGATAAAAAATGGTATCGAAAAGTATGCTCCGCAAAATAATCGGTCGCAACTTACTGTTACAGCTCATAATAAACTTGTTGTAGACGCTTACAATGCCAATCCAACCAGCATGAGTGCTGCCATTCTAAATTTTGCTCAAATGAATGTGGAAGCCAAAACACTCATTTTAGGAGATATGCTTGAGCTGGGGGAACAAAGCAAGATTGAACACCAAAACATAATTAATTTACTGCAACAAAATAAGTTTCAAAACGTTTTGTTGGTGGGAAATAATTTTGAAAACACCAATAACCCTTATCCATGCTTTTACGAAGTTTCTGATTTAATCGGTTATTTGGAAGAGCATCCGATTCGGAATGAATACGTGTTGATTAAAGGTTCAAGAGGTATTAAACTCGAGAAGTTATTAATGGTACTTTAGAATAATTTAAGATTATGGATCCAATTAAAAAGAAGAATTTTATAATTATCACTGTAGCTACAGCCATAATTATCATTTTAGGAATCGCTGTGATGTATTTTGTGCGGAAAGCGAATCAAAAAGAAGCCGAAATGGCTGAGGTGGTAGAACAAATGAATTTCGAAAAGCAACAAGTTGAGAAAGAATTTTCGAATATGAATCAGGAATTTGCAGGCTATACGTCGAACATCAAGAATGATTCACTAATTAAATTACTTGACAATCAAAAAACAAAGGTTCAACAATTATTGGATGAATTGCGCGTAACCAAATCTACTAATGCCCGAAAGATAGCCCAACTGAGACAAGAATTAGCAACGGTTAGAAAAGTCATGATCCAATATGTAAACCAGATCGACTCCCTGAACTCTGCAAATAAAGTGCTTAGAAACGAAAATTTTGAAGTACACAAGAAATTCCAGGCCGCCACAGAAACAGTGCAACAACTATCTAAGGACAAGGAGTCGTTGAACCAGGTTGTTACAAAAGCTTCCATCATGGAAGTGGTCAATTTCAGCATGACACCATTGAATAGTAAAGGAAAAAAAACAGGTTGGTTTTCGCAAACTGCCAACTTGCAATTCAGCTATACGGTTGCAAAGAACGTTACCGCCCAGACTGGCGAAAAAACGATTTACCTCCGCATTACACGCCCCGACGGAGATGTTTTGACCAAAGGGACAAACAACGTATTCCAGTTCGAGAATAAAAGTATTCCTTATTCAGCCACTAAGAGTTTTGAATTTACCGGAGATGCAAAAAACGACGTCATTTATTGGAAAATAGGCGAAATTCTCCCCAAAGGAATTTACCGTGCCGAATTCTTTATAGATGGTAACCGGGTTGGAAGTTTTTCTTTCAAGTTTGAAAAGTAATAGAAACAATTAAGACACACTCTGTTCGTAGCAGACTGATAATAAAAAAGAGAACATATCATAAAATCAACTACAAATATGAAACGTATTTCAATAAGCTTTTTCCTTACATTTTTACTTTTAATCATTTTCTCTGCCTGCAAAGAGGATAAATGGATGGATTGGAAAATAATAAATGATCAGTGGTATGCCAAGCACAAAACTGATCCGGGATTTCAGACCACCAGTACCGGGCTTTGTTACAAAATCCTTTACCCAGGCTGTTCTACTTGCCGGCAACCCAACCTCAATAGCTATGTAGTTGTGAGTTACAAAGGATCATTAGTTGATGGTTCGGTTTTCGATCAAATTAAAAGTGATAGTTCTACCACCTTGCTTTTATCAGGCACCATAAAAGGATGGCAAGAAATACTTACCAAAGTACACAACGGAGCCAGTTTAAAATTATACATTCCGAGCAGCTTGGGTTATGGAACATCAACTTCCAACACAAGCATACCGCCAAACTCGGTTTTGATCTTTGATGTTGATTTAAAAGACTCTTACTAATCAATAATTAGCATTCAAACTAAAGCCTCAAACATAATCTCATGAAAAAGTTACTGCTCATTGTTTTATGTTCGCTTTCCGGGTTTGCGTTCGCAACCGACTATACGGTTCAAACAATTCCGAACCCAAAGACTGCTGATGCGCATGCATTTGTAAGCAATCCCGATGGTATACTGAAAGCTGAGACTGTTCAGGAAATAAATACGTACCTTGATTCGCTTCAGACACAAACGAGTGCAGAAGTGGCTGTTGTGGCCGTAAATTCAATTGGCGATAACGAAATAAAATCGTTTGCTACTGATTTATTCAAAACATGGGGAATCGGGCAAACAAAAAAGGACAATGGATTTCTTGTTTTATTTGTCCTGGACCAGCGGAAGGTCACCATGGAAACCGGTTATGGATTGGAAGGAGTTCTTCCGGATGCCATTTGCAAACGCATTCAATACCAAACGATGGTTCCTGAGTTTAAACAGGGCAATTACGATGCCGGATTGCTGGCGGGAGTGCAACGGATTGGTTCATTGATCCGAAAAGAACCCGTTCAGGAAGAAGTCAAGCCCACAATTGCCTGGAATCAAATTCTGCCCATTGCAGGTGCAGGGTATTTAATTCTGGCCTTGCTCGTATGGTTCATTCTTGGTAATCTGATTCAAAACATCCGGAAAGATCCAAAACTACAAAGCAATCTTGCCCGCTATAAAGCAATAAAATCACAAAAAGCGGGAATGGTCAGCCTGGTTTCTATCATGATTCCCGTTGCCGGATTTATAGTGATTTTGCTATTCTCAAATCCCATTTACATTCTGTTACTCATTCCGGTTCCGCTCACTACCATCCCGGCAAACATCTACGGAAGATTAATGATGCTAAAAGTAAGACGTGCACCTATCCCCTGCAATGTTTGCGACGGGAAAATGCATATTCTATCGGAAAAACAAGAAGATGCTCATTTGAAACTGGCCCAACAGTTTGAAGAGAAACTGCATGCCGTTGATTACGATGTGTTTGTTTGCGACAAATGCGCCAATGAAGCTATATTCACACTGGATAAGCCCAGTGCTTATTCCGAATGCCCGAAATGTGGGACAAAAGCTTTTATATTGACTGACAAGCGAACATTAATAGCACCAACCTACATCAGCTCCGGAACCGAACGAACCACTTATCGTTGCAAATTCTGCGGGTACGAAGAAAATGACAACCACAACATCCCCCGCATAACACGGAGCGGAGGCGCCATCATTGGGGGAGCAGTAGCAGGTGGGTTATTCAGCGGAGGCGGTGGCTTCGGCGGTGGAGGTTTCAGTGGTGGCGGAGGCGGAAGCTTTGGCGGAGGTATGTCAGGTGGCGGTGGAGCTACCAGCGGTTGGTAATTTTATAAAAATAGCATTTCCGCCGGCTGTAAACTGCATCAAGAAGTAAAAATAACCTGTCGACACGCGTCGAAGCCCTGAAAAGGAACAAAACAGTACGTCGACGCGAGTAGAAGCTTTGTCAAGAGGCAAAACAGTCTGCCGACACACGTCGAAGCTCTGTCAAGAAGTAAAACAGTATGTCGACGCGCGTCGAAGCTTTGGATTGGCAAGAAGGCGGTAAGAAAAATAACCAGGCAATATTAAAAATCATTTTTTTCAACTTATAAACTCAAATTTTTGTTTTCGTTTAATTCAAACTAATAAACATTTATCGCGATGAAAAAAAGTACAATTATTATTTTAGCTTCAGTAGCAGCATTTCTTATATTATTTATTCTTATCCCGGTTTCAGTCGGAGTCAGCACCTACAACCGCTTAGTCACTTCGGAAGAAACAGTGAATAGCCAGTGGGCCCATGTGGAAAGCCAGTACCAACGCCGGGCAGATTTGATTCCCAATTTGGTGGCAACAGTAAAAGGATACGCTACTCATGAAAGTTCGACATTGGAAGGTGTTATGGCTGCACGGGCCAAAGCAACACAAATAACCATTGATCCTAAAAATCTTACCCCCGAAAAACTGCAGCAATATCAGGCAGCCCAAGGACAGGTAGGCATGGCATTGAACAAATTGATGGTTGTTTCTGAAAACTATCCTAATTTGAAAGCAAATGAAAACTTCCTGGAGTTGCAAGCCCAATTGGAAGGGACTGAGAACCGAATTTCGGTGGAACGCAATCGGTTTAATGACGATGCAAAAAACTTCAACACAGCCATTCGCCGTTTCCCTACTTCGATCATTGCGAATATAACCGGCTTTGCCAAGAAACCTTATTTCGAAGCAGAAAAAGGATCGGAAAAAGCTCCTACCGTAAATTTCAAATAACAAACTCTATGTCAAAGAACATTTACGAACCGGCTGCCGATCGCTACATCAACTCGGTTGGTTATAAATATTGCGGGAAAAGCGGCCTGCAACTTCCACGCATCTCACTTGGATTGTGGCACAACTTTGGCGATGTGGACGATGCAAACGAAGCATTAAAAATGATTCAGTTTGCCTTCGACCATGGAATCACCCACTTCGATTTAGCCAATAATTACGGTACGCCTTACGGCAGCGCTGAGAAAAACTTCGGTAAGATATTGAAAGACCATTTCTCGTCTTACCGGGACGAAATGCTGATAAGTACCAAAGCAGGGCATGATATGTGGCCCGGCCCTTACGGAGACTGGGGCTCCCGGAAATATTTAATTGCCAGCCTCAACCAAAGCCTTCACCGCATGAAGCTGGATTATGTGGATATATTCTATTCGCACCGGTTTGACCCTAACACTCCGCTTGAAGAAACCATGGGAGCACTTTCTGACATGGTGAGGCAAGGCAAGGCGCTGTATGTGGGCATTTCAAAATACCCGGAAGACAAAGCGCGAGAAGCTTATCGTATTTTACGGGAAAACGGTACACCTTGCTTAATAAACCAGGACAGATACAATATCTTTACCCGGGAGATTGAACAAAGCGTCCTGCCACTGGCCGAGGAAAATGGAGTTGGATTCACTGCCTTTTCACCGTTAGCCCAAGGCATGCTAAGCGACAAATATTTAAATGGGATTCCGGAAAACTCCCGTGCAGCGCACAGCTATGGCTTCTTGCAGAAAAGCCAATTGACGCCGCAGGTTATTGACAAAATCTCCAAATTGAATGATGTTGCCGAAAAGCGTGGGCAAACCCTGGCTCAAATGGCTCTTGCATGGTGCTTGCACAAACCGCAGGTTAACTCGGTGATTGTAGGAACCAGCTCGGTAAAACAATTGCAAGACAATATCGATGCACTTAAAAACGTCCACTTTACGGACGACGAACTGTGGAGAATCGGCGAATTGGGTTGATAAATAATCATAAGGGCGAATCGTGAATTCGCCCTTTTTATTCTATAATTTACGCACAATGAAACCTTTGTATAGATATTTAGTCCTGTTTCTTGCACTTCCATTTGCAGGCTGTAACGATAACATCCAATCCTCGATACCTGATTATCCGGTTTACCTTGAATTAAACCTAACCTCCACCTACCCTACTTTTAGAAATTCATACAACAAAAGCCTCACCTTTATAAAGGGAATTACGCTGACCGACCGGGTTGGTTATGGTGGTATCTTGGCCTATACCGGGTTTGATGGGAGTTATTACGCATTTGATATGGCTTGCCCGTACGAAGCCAAACAAAGCATCCGTGTTCATCCCAATGATATCGGCCAGGCTGTTTGTGAGAAATGTGGTTCTGTATTCGATATTGGATATGGCATTGGCAATCCATCCTCTGGCCCGGCAAAAGAAGTTCTGAAAAGATACCACACATCTTTATCGGGAGATATCCTGTATATTACACGGTAATTGCTCCGGGCATTCAATCGTCATTTCCATTCCTTTGGCTTGGCAATCAAGGCGGACGCTGCCACCAAAACAATATAGAACGGGTAGACAAGCGACAGTATCAAAGAATAAAACCAAACGTATTTCAGCTGAAAGAACCTGCGCACAGAGCTCAGGAAGCAGGCATCCAGCATATATTTACCGAAAAACAACACCAGAAACGGGATTAAATACCGCGTATCGCAGATAGCCAGACCGAGAAGAACCACTTCGATCAGGTTGATGGAAAGTACAACGCAAGCCGTAAATATGATCTGCCAATCGGTGTAAGCCGGCGATTTCGAGGTCCAGCGTCGGCGTTGCTTAAACAGCGACTTCATTGAATCAGCTGATCCGGCAACAGCAAAAGCCGGTCCGGCCTTTAAAAACCGGATCTTCCCCCCTGCCCTTTTTACACTCTCCAACAAAAACATATCGTCGCCCGATGGCTCTTCTTCATGCAACTCGTCTTGCGACCTCAGCCAAACACTTCTCTTGAAAGCTAAATTGGCTCCATTGCACATAATTGGCATCCCCAGGCTGGCTGCACCGGCTCCCGATGCCACTAAACTGGTAAATTCTACCCGTTGGATAGTCGAAAACAGAGAACCATCAGCCGAAAGACTCACCGGACAGATTATTAAATCTGCGGATTGCTTCTTTTGAAAAGCCGCTATAGTCTCCAACCACTGTTTGGCGTGCAAACAATCAGCATCGGTGGTTACAATCAGATCGCCCGTTGCTTTGAGAATTCCTTCCCGCAAAGCATTCTTTTTACCGAAACCAATAGCATCAACTAACTGAACATTCGGATACCGGCACCGGGCCTTCTCAAGAAGAGCCCGCGTTGCATCCACGGAGTGGTCGTTTACCACGATCAGTTCTACGTTCCGATACGTCTGCTGTGCCAGATCCAGGATTAATTGTTCAATATTCCTCTCTTCATTCCGGCATGGGACAACAACAGAGACTAAAAAATCAGGCTCCCCACCTTCCGGGAGAGCAAAGGGTTTAATCCGCTTCCAGCCCAGCAAGAAAACTGAAACGAGAATTGAATACAGAACACAGATTATTATTTCAAGCCCAATTATCCACCACATATCTAACTTAATAAGTTACGCGCTGCAAAAAGGAAGTTATTCCATATACTGAAACTTTCTCTACAGCTTTTCATGTTTATATCAAAAGTATAAAAAAACACGATACAAAAAAGGAGCACACTTACAGAAAGTGTACTCCTTGTAAAATCTTCGTCTCCCGATCAGTTGTTGCTGCAATTCCCGCAAACCCCAAAATAGGAAATCTCTACAGAGTCAATTTTGAATTTATCCGTATCCGGAATCTGAAACAAAGTTGGTTTTAAATCAAATATATCTCGAATGGCTCCGCAGTTCCGGCACATGAAATGTGCGTGGGCTGAAATATCCACATCATAGCGGGCGTTTTTTTCATCAATAGCTAAAGCACGCACTGCCCCACGCTCTACAAATAAATCGAGCGTGTTGTATACAGTTGTTTTGGATAAAGTTGGCATCATAGGGCTGAGTGCCGAATAAATTTCGTCGATGGTCGGATGAATGCGGTTTTTCAATAGAAAATCCATCACTGCAGAACGCTGCACCGATGGTTTAATGGAAAACTGACGCAAATAATCGTGTGTTTGTAACATGGTATTACCTATTTGTAAAATATCTTTATTTGAAATAATTACAAAGATAGCTGGTTTAAATGATAATTTCGTTGTAAGGATCAATATTTCTGGAATATTTACTCAAAAAGTATAGTTTCAGTTGTATTTTAACTCGCTGATACTCTACACAAAGGAAGGCTGATCCGGATTCTTAGACAAAAAATAGTCGCAATAAATAAATTTATCGCGACTATTCCTGTTTAAAATATATGGGTGAATTACAATACGTTGATTTCTTTCAATACATTGTTAGTTGCACGCACTGCAGCAGCGCTCTTTTCGAACAATGCTTTTTCTTCTGCATTCAATTTGTAATCGATGATTTCTTCAACACCGTTTTTACCGATTGCTACAGGAACACCGATACAGATATCTTCTTGTCCATATTCACCTTCCAGGTATACGCAGCAAGGGATAACTTTCTTCTGATCGTGGATAATTGATTCAACCAGGTAAGCTGCAGCAGCTCCCGGAGCATACCAGGCAGAAGTACCCAATAAACCGGTCAAAGTAGCACCACCCACCATAGTATCGGCAACCACTTTGTCCAATGTAGCTTTGTCAAGGATATCAGCAACCGGACGGCCTTTGTAAGAAGCAAAACGGGTCAACGGAATCATGGTAGTATCACCGTGTCCACCGATAACCAAACCTTCAACTTCAGTTGGGTTAGCGTTCAACGCTTTGCTCAAATAGCATTTGAAACGTGAGCTGTCCAGGGTTCCGCCCATACCGATAACTTTGTTTTTAGGAAGGCCAAGCGATTTGTATGCCAAATAAGTCATAGTATCCATTGGGTTGCTTACCACCACGATAATTGCATTTGGAGAATATTTCAAAATGCTTCCGGCCACAGTTTTCACGATACCTGCATTTACACCAATCAATTCTTCGCGAGTCATACCCGGTTTACGTGGAATACCTGAAGTAATGACAACCACATCAGAATTCGCTGTTTGGGCATAATCGTTTGTACAACCAACAATCTTAGAATCAAAGCCTAACAAAGAAGCAGTTTGAAGCATATCCAATGCTTTTCCTTCTGATACGCCTTCTTTCACATCAAGCATTACAACTTCGTCAGCTACTTCATTGAATGCAAGTACATTTGCACAGGTGGCACCTACGTTTCCGGCACCTACTACGGTTACTTTTGACATAATAAATTTATTTTTTAATTGTTCTATTTAAATTTGAATACAGTGCAACAAAGATACAATTATATATTGATTAAGGAAAAATTTCTTTAATATTTTAATAAATAAAAGTACCTGTTTTCAATTGAAAATGCTTGATTACAAATTGCTCGAATCTGTAAGTTTATTCGTATATTTGTGGTCAGATTAATAAACGAATAGACAAAAAGCAATTATCAATCTTTCAAATAAATAACAATATGCAAACTATTGACAAATTCAATTTTGCCGGAAAAAAGGCAATTGTTCGTGTGGACTTCAATGTTCCATTAAACAAAGAAACAGGTGCAGTTAGCGACGATACCCGTATCCGTGGTGCATTGCCAACTATCAAAAAGATTATAGCCGATGGTGGTTCAGTGATCTTAATGTCGCACATGGGCCGTCCGAAACAAAATCCGGATCCTAAATTTTCGTTGAAACAAATTATTTCTGCCGTTGAAGAACGCCTGGGAATGAAAATCCAGTTCGCTGAAGACTGTGCGAATGCTGATGCACAAGCTGCTGCTTTGAAAGCGGGTGAAGTGCTTCTGCTTGAAAACCTGCGTTTCTACGAAGAAGAAGAAGGCAAACCACGTGGTGAATTTGCTACCGATGAAGAAAAGAAAGAGGCAAAAAAAGCATTGAAAGCAAAACAAAAAGAATTTGCAAAGAAATTGGCCGGTTATGCTGATGTTTATGTAAACGATGCATTCGGAACTGCACACCGTGCACACGGTTCTACCGCCGTTATCGCCGAATACTTCGCTACCGAAAACAAAATGTTCGGGTTCCTGATCAACAGCGAGTTGGTGGCTATGGACAAAGTATTGAAAGAAGCACAGGCTCCTTTTACCGCTATCATGGGTGGTGCCAAGGTTTCTGACAAAATCATGATTATCGAAAACCTGTTGGATCGCGTTCAAAACCTGATCATTGGTGGTGGTATGACTTATACTTTCATCAAAGCTTTGGGTGGCGAAATAGGAAACTCGCTTTGCGAAGCTGACAAACTGGATTTGGCACTTGAAATCCTGAACAAAGCAAAAGCAAAAGGCGTAAACGTATATATTCCTACTGATGCGGTAAACGCTGATAAATTTGCAGCCGATGCAGCTACCAACATTTCAAAAACCAACGAAACCCCTGCCGGATGGATGGGATTGGACATTGCCGACGAAACTATCGCTACTTTCAGCGAAGTGATTGCCAACTCCAAAACCGTGCTTTGGAACGGACCAATGGGTGTGTTTGAAATGGACAAATTTGCAAAAGGTACTACTGCCATTGCACACGCTGTGGCAACTGCAACTGCTAACGGAGCATTCTCGTTGATCGGGGGTGGTGACTCGGTAGCTGCAATCAACAAAAACAACCTGGCTGACAAAGTTAGCTACGTTTCTACCGGTGGTGGAGCCATGTTGGAATACATGGAAGGCAAGGTACTTCCGGGTATCGAAGCTATCCGCGGTTTCTAATCCCACGGTTGGATTTCCCACAATCGGAGTGTAACCCTGCGCTACACTCCGATTAATTTTTAAATGATTATCTTGCGCATTCAGTCTTTGTACAATCAGAAATTAAATATTGCTATTGTAAAACAAACAAATGACTTCAGACAACCTTGATAGCAAATTAATTCACCAACGGTCGTTATCATCCATATTCCAATGGATGCCCACCTGCGCGATGGTCATTGACACCAACGGCGTTATCCTGGAAGTCAACCAACAAGCCATCCGGTTTTTCAGGGCTTCTACCAAAGAAGACTTCATTTTCGACAAACAGAACCTCCGGAACATGGTTATCGACCTGCAACGGGCCATCGACCAAATTAAAATAATCAGCAAAAACACCGAACTTATCAGCCGCGAGATCCTGCTCCGCCGGTTCGACCAAACCATTAGCAGCGTCGATATAACCGCCAGCATGCTCCCCGACAGCCTCAACCACATCCTGATACAATTTACCGAGTCGCACCCCCAGAGCCAGGCAAACCTGTCGATACTTTCCCAGGCTTTCCACCGCGAAGTACAACGCCTGCGCCCCTACCTCAACAAGCCCGGCAAGAACCTGCTCGACGAGATTGTGGCCAACGACCTGTTTGACGAGATCAAATCCAACAAGTTTTCGCGCAGCAACCAGCTCCACATTGTGGGCGAAGACCGCATCATAGAACTCACCACCCTCTTCCCGGAGTTTTCCAACAACGAACTGGTTTTTTGCGGCTACCTGTCGCTCAATATGACGGTCGACGACATTTCGAACCTCACCGGCAAAACAGCAAACAGCCTGCGCGTATCCTTCCACCGGATATTAAAGAAAACCAGCTTTTCGTCCGGAAAAGAGTTTCTGCGCAAACTCCACTCACTCAATCATGTCCAACAAATTTGAATTTCCTCTTTAGGTTTAAATGCCGTTTCGCTGCATTCCTGCACCGTATTCCCGCCATCTGCTTGCACTCATTGCATTTTACTTAATCATTTATGTTTTAAAACATAAAACAAACATCTTGTTTCGCTTGCGTATGTAAAATTAACGGCCTATATTTGTCCCGGTCTTGGTTAATAAAAAAAAGGCATATAGCTAACCATGATCGGTTTACCCGGTTCTGCACTGATACAAAGAAAAACGGCTGGCAACTTTGCCTGCCGGAACTAAATTAATATTAACCGTAAAAAACAATGAAGTATGGCTGTAAAGTATGCATTAACTCCCAAAGGAAATCCGGGAAAACCCGATGCTCCTAAAAAGTATTATGCCCAAACCAAAAGCACGGGCGAAGTAAACCTGAAACAACTTAGCCGCGAAGTGGCCGAGAATTCCACCACCGTGAGCGACACCGATGTGCTGGCCGTATTGAACGACCTGACGAAACTGATGAACCGCCACCTGAAAGATGGAAAGTTGGTACGCTTCGGCGATTTCGGCAGTTTCCAGCTCAACATCAAAAGCGAGGGCGCCGATACGGAAGAAAAGTTCAACCAGGCAATGATCAGTAGCAAGAAAATTACCTACCGTCCGGGCAGCGATGTGCGCGAGATGCTGAACAACGTAAAATTCGAAAAGAAATAACCGGAAATTACGATACAAATCCGGAAACAACACAGCCCGACGCAACGGACGACGTATTGTTTCCGGATTTTTTTACCCTGAAATGCCGGATCCGGCAAACGGCCCCAACACGTCCCCGATGCGGCAGTTGCCACGTCCCCGATGCGACCAATGCCACATCCCCGATGTGAGGATTGCCACGTCCCCGATGTGGCAAGTGCCATCTCCCCAATGCGAGGATTGCCACATCGGGGAGGCGATGGAAAGGGGCTGAAGGAGGTACAGAGAAGAGGTTCAGGTATGTGTTTGGCATAGTTTTCAGACTACTCCGAACAAAGGTGGGTTTAAAAAATGATCTCTGCTGAGTTTTCAAAACGAACAGAAAGGAAATAAAAGGTGGAATTAAAAAACATGTATAACTTATTGCCAATTTCACCAGAAATAGCAGACTATTATATCAAAATGCAATAGAATAAAATTAACCGATAATAAATATGGCAATATCAAAATATCCATTTGGAAGATATCAAGTAATTGATCGTGAACTATGCAGAAGAGATTTTGTAAAAACAAATGAACTGAAAGAAATTATTGAACATGAATTATCGATTAATGTTTCTAAAAAAATGATTAATGAGGATATTAATGCGATGAGATATGATTCACTTCTTGGTTATAATGCCCCCATAGATTATAACAACTCAAAAAAAGCATATTTTTATAAAGACAAGAATTATACTATAAAGGCTTTTGGTTTGAAAGAAAATGATATAAATGCATTAATGTTTTATGCCAAAGCAATAAATCAATATAAAGATTACGAGGTATTTGAAGATTTTTCGAATGCTATAGAAAAAGTATTGGATGCAGTTAATATCCGAAAAGGAGTTTCATCCAAAGAACAAGCAAGACTTATTGTTCAGACTGAAACTACTCCCAAAGTAATAGGCAGCGAACTAATACCACAGATAGTCAAAGCAATCAATTCTAATTTGCTGATTGAAATTGCATATCAAAAGTTCTGCGACAAAGCACCCTTTTGTAAGCAGGTTGAACCTTATTTATTGAAAGAAGACAGACACAGATGGTATGTCATCGGCAAGACACCATTAAATGACAAAATAAAAACCTATGCATTGGACAGGATAAAAAGACTAACTATTTTAGAAACTAAATTCATTCCTATTGAATTTGACTTCAATGAGCATTTTGCTTATTCATTTGGAATTACTGTACCCGATTCAGAACCTTTAGATGTGATTATGTCGTTTAATAGTTTGCAAGGTTACTATCTAAAAACACTTCCAATTCACCTTACTCAGAAAATACTTATTGACGACGAAAATGAATTTCGTATTTCAGTAAGAGTAAAACCATCTTGGGAATTTTATGAAAAAATACTTGGTTATGGAGGTAAAGTTAAAGTGCTCTCTCCTCAAGTTGTTATTGATAATTTAAGGTCAATTGCTGAAAAAATATTAAAAAGATACCAATAATGATATTTTTCTCATCACGAAGTTCCATTTCGCGATGAAGTATTTTCTTTGCATCATAAATTAATGTCTAACTTATAATTTTAAAATTTATGAACAAAGATTCTGTAAAAGAAGAAAAGAAAATTGTTTTCTTTATTGGAAAAGTAAAATGTGAAACAGTAAAAACAAGTTTAACTGTATCCATGATTCTAATTGATTACGCAAAGGTAAATCCTAATGAAAAAAGTTTATCTCTCAAAGAGGGTAACGATCACCATGAATATACCGACATTAATCAAGTGATTGAAATGAAAGAGGGAATGCATTTTATTCTTTTTGACAAAACACCAACTAACGTGTCATGTTGTACGGAGTTGAACGTTTTGTAAGTGACTTTTTCGAGCTTGGCTATCAAACCGAGCTCGAAAAAGGAATTGATGGTCAAACCTATGCCATCTTCAAAGATTTTGAAGTTCCTATAGGTCAATTTGCTGGAAGAGTTATAGATTTAGCTTTGATCGTTCCTCCTGATTATCCACGAATCGTAGGAAGTTCTATTCATGTAAAAGCTAATCCTCAATTATTTGAAAAAACGGACTCTATTCCTGGTGTAAGAAATATTATTGATAGTGGATTAGGTCCAGACTGGAGATATTGGAGTTATGCTTTTAAAGCAGAAACAGAAGATACAGCTAAAAATTTAATGTCTCAGATAATGGGAGTGTTTATACGTGTTTAAAAATGAAAAAATTTAGTATTGGAATTCCAGAACAAATAAATAAGGAGCTTTGTGATTATTTAATAAGAGAAGATGGGGATGAAGATTTAATCTTTGCCTTATGGAATACTTCAAATGGAAATACTCGTGAAACATCATTAATCTGTGAACTTATTTTTCCTGAGGAGAATGACAGAGATAGGCATGGTAATGTGAGTTTTAACCCGCAATACATTAAGCGGGTTTGTAAAATAGCTGGAGAGAAGAAGTGCGGTATAGCATTTATTCACAGCCATCCATTTCCTGGTTGGCAAACAATGAGTGAAGATGATATTACTGCTGAAAAGGAAAAACTTAGTGAAACAGTTGATGTTTTAACTGGCTTTCCTTTGGTAGGGTTAACTGTTGGTTCAGACGAGACTTGGAGTGCTCGTCGTTGGCTTTATAATGAGAAAAACAATGAATATCAAATTCAATGGGCTGAATCTGTAAGATCTGTAGGCGCTCAACTGAAGATAGACTATAATGATCGAGTTATCAAGACTCCTAAATTTAGCGAACTTTTTAAGAGAACAAGAGCTGTGTGGGGACAAGCCAATCATGAAAAACTAGCTAAATTGAGAATTGGAATAGTTGGGTTAGGAAGTGTTGGGAGTATGGTGGCTGAGGGTTTAGCACGTATGGGAATTGAGAAATTTACTCTTATTGATTTTGATAAAGTAGAACCTCATAATTTGGATCGATTGATTGGAGCAACTAAGGCTGATATAGGTTCATACAAAGTTGATATTATAAAGAGACAAATTCATTTGTCAGGTACTGCAGCAAATATAGAAATTGCTGCCATTTGTGAAAGTCTCTATTTATATAATGCCTACTCAAGCGCATTAGATTGTGATGTGATTTTTAGTTGTGTTGATAGACCTCGCGCTAGGTACATACTTAATCATATTGCATTTGCACATTTAATTCCTGTGATTGATGGTGGAATTCAAGTACGTTTTGATGGTGATATTAAAAAAGGATATGAATTCTCTGGTGCAGATTGGCAATTACAAACGATAACACCTGGAAGGCCATGTTTACAGTGCTTAAATGTTTATTCAAACTCAGATTTATCTCTTGAAATGTCTGGGCATTTGGAAGATAGTTCATATTTGAAGGGACTTCCGAAAGATTACTATAAAACCAAGAATAATGAAAACATCTTTCCTTTCAGTTCAAATTTAGCATCATTGGAAATTTTTCATATGATTGCATTAGTAACTGGAGCAGGTGATACAAGTGACTTTGGAGTTCAAAGATTTAGATATAACCCAGGACTAATAAGTCAATACTTTGATAGAAAATGTGAAAATAATTGTGATTTCGTACAATCTATTGCTGTTGGAGATAAATATTTGAAAGTTTATGATATATAAACAAACAAGTTTTTTAAGTACCTAAGCAGCTGCGAGTTAAAAAAAATAAAAGCAGGGCATTAACCGATACCGATTAATGCCCTGCTTTTATATATGAGAAATTTTCTTACGTCAGTTTAGCCAGCGCTTCTTTGATCCATCCAAAGGCTTTTACGATATTTTCGTCGGAAGTGGCATACGACATGCGGATGCAGTTAGGGGCACCAAATGCACCACCGCCTACGCAAGCCACGTGGCCTTCTTCCAGCAAATACATGGCCAGGTCGCCTGAGTTTGCAATAACACGGCCGTTGTATGATTTACCGAAGAACGAGCTGCAATCGGGGAAGATATAGAAAGCCCCCTGCGGATCGTTGGTTTTCAGGCCGGGGATCTGGCGGGCCAGGTCAACGACCAGTTTCTTGCGGCGTTCGAAGGCGATACGCATGGTTTCCACACAAGTCTGGTCGCCGGTGTAAGCCGCTTCGGCAGCTTTTTGGGTAATGGAGCTTGGACCCGAAGTATATTGTCCCTGCAAGGTATTGCAAGCCGAGGCAATCCACTTGGGAGCAGCAATCCAGCCCAGGCGCCAGCCTGTCATGGCATAGCCTTTGGAAACACCGTTGATAATAACCACCCGGTCGCGGACGCTTTCGAACTGGGCAATGCTTTCGTGCGAACCCAGGTAATTGATATGTTCGTAGATTTCGTCGGACAGGATAATGATATTCGGGTAGTTGGCCAACACATCGGCCAATCCCTTCAATTCTTCTTTGCTGTAAACGCTTCCGGTAGGGTTGGAAGGCGAGCAAAGGATAATGGCTTTGGTCTTGGGGGTAATAGCCGCTTCCAGTTGGGCAGGCGTAATCTTGAAGTCTTGCTCAATGCCGGCATACACTTCAACGGTGGTACCATCCGCAATTTTCACCATCTCGGGGTAGCTTACCCAGTATGGGGCAGGCACAATCACTTCGTCGCCCTTGCTGATAATAGCCATAATCACGTTGCAAACTGATTGTTTGGCCCCGTTGGAACATACAATTTCTTCGGGCTTGTAATCCAATCCGTTTTCGGTTTTCAATTTAGCACAAATGGCATTGCGCAAAGCAGGATATCCGGGAACAGGCGAATAAAACGAGAAGTTATTATCCACAGCCTGTTTGGCTGCCGCCTTAATATGATCAGGGGTATTGAAGTCTGGTTCTCCAACGCTGAGGTTAATCACATCGAATCCCTGAGCTTTCAGCTCATTGCTTTTCTGAGACATGGCAAGCGTTTCTGATGGAGAAAGGGCCGCCAAACGTTCTGATACTGGAAACATAAATCGTATAGTTTTATTATTATTTCGTTACAAAAGTAATTAAAAAAAATCAATTACACCTGATTCAACAGGCATATAAGACTAATTTGTTATCGGCTAAACAATCTCCAAAGCCAATTTGGACGACAGGATCTGGCGGGCGCTCTGGTAACCCAGCTCGAAAATTTCCCGTCCTTTATCCACATCGAAAGTTTCATAATTGCCCATATCCACCGGTTCAATCAGCAAATCGCAAAGGTCCTTGTCGTGCAGGATATTGGCCTTGAACATAAAATGGTAAGAGCGTGTAGCCACATTGATGATGCTTGGCTTGTATTTGTCGGCCACCATGGGGCTGGCATTAATCCCGATCACCTTATCGCAATCCTTGCGAATGGTGGATACCGGGAAATTCTTCAGCACACCTCCATCCACATAATGGATACCGTTTATTATTTTCGGGCTAAAGAGCACCGGGACACAACACGAGGCAACAATGGGTTCAATCAACTTTCCGGAAGAAAAGGTGACACTCTTCCCCTGGTCGAGATTGGTTGCTACCACCCGCAACGGGATTCTCAGCTCTTCGAACGTTTTCGACCGCAGTTTAGTTGACAGGAATTTCTGAAAAATATCCGTTTTGAAGAACCCGCCATCGGGGATGCGAATCCGGGTCATGCTACGGAAGCGTACATCTTCGAATAACACCGCAATTTCATCGGGCGTATATCCATCGGCATACAAAGCCCCGACAACAGCACCGGCACTGACCCCCGAGATAATGTCAGGCCTGATACCCTGTTCCTCCAGTGCTTTCAACACGCCTGCATGGCACAAGCCTTTAATTCCGCCGCCACTTAGTGCAACCCCTATCTTATAGGGTCTGTTATCAAAAATTTTAGATAGATCCATATTTGTTGATAATTGATCGTTGACAATCCTTAATTCCGAATACAAATTTCAATACCGGATTTTATCCACATTCCTGTTTCCATATCCTGTTCCGCCCACTGCCTTACATCCGCCAACCGGGGACTGATCACACCGAATATTTCGAGAATTTATTCATGACCCGCTCATAATATGTTTTCGACACCGGAATGTCGGGGGTATTCATTGCATCGAGTTCCAGGTAAATGCCATCCTTCGTTTTACGGAGCACCTTCACTTTATCGAGGTTTACAATGTAGGAACGGTGGCAACGCACCAACGGACTGTCGGTAGTCAGGTTCTCCTCCATCCACTTCAACGAATTCCGGATCAGGAAATGCGACAGCTTCGACTTGTTGAGGTAATGGATGGTGGCATAATTATCGGCCGAATCGACATACAACAGGTTTTCGAGCATGATAGAAATCCGCAACTCCCCTTTCTCGTCGGGAAATGCAATCAACGATTTTTTAGGAGCTTCCGCCACCGGTTCTTCCAGCGCCATCTTCTCCAGCAAATTATTTTTATCCCGCCACGAGAAATACAACCACAGGATGGCATAGGGCAACAACAGGATCATGCTGGTATTTACCGTCGACTTGTGGAATATCTCACCGAAATCGCGATGAGCCCCTTCCTTGGGGATAAACTTGGTAAACAACGAATAGAAAAGCGACATGGATAGTATTTCAGACACAATCCAAATGCTGTATTGCCAATAGGTAGGAGCATGTTTCCTCACGTACAACAGCATAATCAGCCGGCTGATTACCACCACCAGCATGCCAATCAGGATTATAAGGCTGGAAAAGAAGAAGTATTTGAAATCGGAGATATACGGATACCACTCGCGCGAACCGAATGGCTGGAAGATATTAATAAAGAGCAAAGCGAAAACTGCCGTGAGCAATACCAACCGGATGATATTGCCTCTTTCGTACAAATAAGCAGGAATCTTATTATTCATGGTCTTGTGCGGTATCAAAGTAACATAGGCAAAGGTATATTTTTCTAGTCAAACAAACAAACCACATTTCCAACCGGGTATGCTTTTTCGTCCCGATATCCCTTATTTCATCCCTCATTCTCCGGTTTTATCCCAACAGAACCCTAAACTCCCCTGATAGTTGGAATAGCAGCGCCAATGCTGTTCCTTTGCTTCGAAAATCAGTGTTACAAGTATGAAATACTCCCAACGACAAATCGAACTCAATGCCCAATTCCAGCAAGGAATTGACAGCTACCTGGGCGAATCGGATATCAATATCCGTTTCTGCCCTTTTATCAGCACAACACCTTACCTGGACGAAAAAGAATTAATCAGTGCCGAGGACACAATGATCCTGGAAAACCTCTCATTCACTTACCCCGTTTTTCTTCCGCGGAAGATAAAGAAAGCCGGCAAAGCCATCCTGCTCCTGCACGGGCTCAACGAGCGCAACTGGAGCAAATACCTCACCTGGGCGGAATACCTGTGCCTGGCAACCGGAACCCCTGTCATCCTTTTCCCCATTGCCTTCCACATGAACCGCTCGCCCCTGAACTGGTCGAACCCAAGGGCGCTGCAAAGCCTGATGGATTTACGCAGGAAGCATAACGGGAATGACCGCTCCCTCAGTTTTGCCAATATTGCCCTAAGCGAACGGATCAGCGAAAAGCCCAGCCGGTTTTACAGTTCCGGCCGGCAAAGCATCCATGACCTGACGCAACTGTTCAAAGAAATAAAACAAGGCAGCCATCCCTATTTTGCAGAAAACGCGCAGATAGACATTTTCTCTTATTCCATTGGTTCATTCTTGTCCCAAATAACCATTATGACAAATCCGGATGGCTTATTCTCCGACTCAAAGTTATTTATGTTTTGCGGCGGAAGCATCTTCAGTTCCATGTTTGGCGAGTCGCGCAGCATTATGGACAAGCCGGCCTTTGCCCGTTTGCTTCAATATTACATGAACGATTTTCCGGCGGAGGCTAAACCCAGCTCCATCTCCGACAGGATGTACGAATCATTTCTCAGCATGATTACACCCGACAAGAACAAAGCCCGGCGCGAAGAATTCTTCAAACAACTCGGCAACCGCCTCGAAGGAATCTCCCTGAAAAAAGACAAAGTCATCCCCTACCAGGGCGTGGTCGAGGCTTTAGGTACCGACAATGCGAAAACCAGTATCAGTTTGCTTGACTTTTCATTTCCCTATTCCCACGAGAATCCATTTCCTATCGGGAATAAACTGGAATCAAGTGAGGTAGATGCTTCGTTCAATCAAATCTTTGAACGAGCAGCCCAGTTTCTGACCTAATAACACCACCCTCTTAGCTCCAAAAGCACATCCGTATTTAATTATGGATACATTTTTTAATTTAAAGACCAATAGATTCATTTTTTAATTATATTTGCACTTGCTAACTGTTATACAAGTTAAACTCGCGCAACCTAAATTAAAGATGGACAATTTTCTAATTCTTCTAGCAGGAGTCTTCCTGGTCAGTGGGTTTATGGGATGTTTAGTCTCCAAGTTACCGGGAACACCTATCAGTTTTTTGGGAATAATAGTACTTAATTTCAGCTCGCTTACCGAGTACTCCACACACTTTTTCGTCAAGTGGGGAATCATCGTAATTGCGGTACAGGGCCTAGACTACTTAATCCCGTCTTGGGGCAAAAGGAAGTTCGGCGGGAGCAAAAAAGGAGTCTGGGGAGGCTTGCTTGGCCTGTTTGCCGGATCGTACTTCGGACCCTGGGGAATATCACTTGGAGCCCTAGCAGGAGCTCTTGTAGGTGAATTATTAACCGGTAAAGAAAGCAACCTGGCCGCGCGTGAAACTGCAAGCTCATTTGCATACTTCTTTGTGGGAACGGTATCCAAACTGATTGTTTCGGGCATCTTGCTCTATCATTACCTGGAGTCACTGAGTTATTTAATATAAAACAAAGCGCCCTGAGAATAAGTATATTCTCAGGGCGCTTTGTTTTACGATTCTAACTGATTCAGATCAGCTTTCCGATCACTTCTTCCAGGGAAGCCAGGCCTTGCTCGCCGGTCTTCATATTCTTAAGCATCACCTTGCCTTCGTTCATTTCCGTTTCACCCACAATGGCTACAAACGGAATCCTTTTGTTATCGGCATAACTCATCTGCTTCTTCATCTTGGCTTGTTCCGGATAAATTTCCGCATTAATTCCTTTCGATCTTAGTGCACTTAGCCAGGGCAAGCAATACATCAATTCCTTCTCGCCAAAACTCACAAAAAGGATTTTAGTTTGCTCCACCGAAGTTTCAGGATACAATTCCAACTGGTTCAGCACGTCGTAAATACGGTCGGCGCCAAACGAAATACCAACACCCGAAACGCCTTCCATACCAAACACACCGGTCAGGTTATCGTACCGTCCGCCACCGGTAATGCTGCCCATTTCCACATCCAACGCTTTCACTTCGAAGATAGCCCCGGTGTAATAGTTCAATCCGCGCGCCAAGGTCAGGTCCAGTTCTATTTTAGTTTCCACTTTCATGGCTTCGCACAATCCAAAGATCGTTTCAAGCTCCGTAACGCCCTTCAACCCAATTTCGGATGCAGCCAAAACCGTCTTCAATTGAACCAGCTTCTCCGCATTTGTTCCGCTGAGTTTCAAGATGGGTTGCAGCTTGGCAATAGCTTCATCCGAAATGCCTTTCGAAGCAATTTCCTCATTTACTTTCTCCAATCCAATCTTATCCATCTTGTCAATGGCAACGGTTATATCGGTAATCTTTTCGGCCTCGCCAATGATTTCGGCAATGCCCGAAAGAATTTTGCGGTTGTTGATCTTGATGCACACATTGATTTTCAGGCGGCGGTACACTTCATCTACAATCTGGATCAGTTCCAGTTCATTCAACAACGAATTGCTTCCCACCACATCCACATCGCATTGGTAAAACTCACGGTAACGCCCTTTTTGCGGACGGTCGGCACGCCAAACCGGCTGAATCTGGTAACGTTTGAATGGAAATGAAATTTCATTCTGATGCTGCACCACAAAGCGGGCAAAAGGGACAGTCAAATCGTACCGCAGCCCTTTTTCAGAGATTTTATTGGTAAGCTTAATGCTGTTTCGTCCCAATAATTCATCATCATTCAGGCCATTCATATAATCGCCCGAGTTCAGTATCTTAAACAGCAATTTATCACCTTCTTCGCCATATTTTCCCATCAAGGTCGACAGGTTTTCCATGGCAGGCGTTTCTATTTGCTGAAAACCATACAGACGAAAAACATCTTTAATGGTATTGAATATATAATTCCGGTTCGCCATTTCCTGTGGCGTAAAATCGCGGGTTCCTTTTGGAATCGAAGGTTTTTGCATAATAAATGAATGAGATAATGTGGTAATATGCTAATTAGCCAATAAATTAATAATCATCTTTGTAGCCCCGGTATTTTGCTTCACATACTCTCCGGCTATTTTTCCGGCTTGCTTATCCATGAAAAGCCGGTCTAATTGCGCTCCGAGAGTCACAGCATTGGTAACCTCAAAGGCTCCACCAGCGGCAATCAATTCACAAGCTTCACGGAACTTCAGGTAGTTTGGCCCGAAAAGAACCGGCACACCATAAACTGCAGCTTCCAACGTATTATGGATTCCCGTGCCAAAGCCTCCGCCAATATACGCCACGTTGGCATACCGGTAAATGGAAGACAGCATCCCGATGGTATCAACCACCAGGCAATTAGTGGTCCGGATATTGGTTGAATCGGCTTCCGTAAACCGGACAAATTTGCCATCCAACAACTTGGAAATTCCGGCAATATGAGCTGCATGAATCTCGTGAGGCACCAAAATCAATTTGACATCCGGATGTAATTTCAGATAACCCACCAGCAATTCTTCATCCTTTGGCCAGGTACTTCCGGCAACAATCACCTTGCCGGCATCTTTCACAAATTCTTCAATCAATGGAAGTTGTTTGGCCTGCGAAAACAGATCGTAGACCCGGTCGAAGCGCGTATCGCCCGCCACCGAGACATTGCTGATTCCATGAACCTTCAATAATTCATGGGATGGTTCGTCCTGGACAAAAATGTGCTTGAAGGTTTTCAGTAAGTTTTTATACCAGGTTCCATATCCTTTAAAGAAAACTTGTTCGGGGCGAAAAATAGCTGAAATACTGAAAACCGGAACATTTGCTGCTTGCAATGCCAACAAATAGTTCGGCCAAAATTCATATTTAATAAAAATAGCCTTGGATATTTTTACAAGATTCAGCAGATACCAGGCATTTCCGGGAATATCCAGTGGCAAATAGGAAACAATGTCAGCTCCGTCATAATCCTTTCTTACCTCGTAACCCGACGGGGAAAAGAAAGTCAGCAGAATCTTAGTGTCTGGCTGGTCTTTTTTGAGCTGCTCGATAACCGGACGGCCTTGTTCAAATTCCCCCAACGAAGCCGCATGAAACCAAACATAATCAGCATCCGGGTCCACTTTTTCTTTTAAAAGCGCAAAAGCGTTATGCTGCCCTTTTCGGAGCAATCTCGCCTTCTCATTGAAAAGTGAAGCGAGAAAAATTGCAAATCCGTAAACGTAAATTCCTAATGTGTAGAGTATCTTCATACCATCTGAGTAAAATAAGAAAAAAGAAAAGGCATTTCAAAACTGATTTTGAAACGCCTTTAAAAGGTTTGAAAGCCAAAATTACTTTCTGATACCCAACTCTTTGATAATTGCACGGTAACGGTTAATATCGTTATCTTTCAAATAATTGAGAAGACGACGACGTTTTCCTACCAAAATTACAAGAGCGCGTTCTGTACTATAATCTTTTTTGTTTGACTTTAAGTGTCCAGTCAAATGGTTGATACGGTATGAAAACAATGCTATCTGACCCTCTGTAGAGCCAGTATCAGTCTTAGACTTTCCGTATTGACCGAAGATTTCTTGCTTTTTCTCAGCTGTTAAATACATGATACTTATTAATAATGATTTATAAAATACAAACTTAGCCTTGTACACAACACAAAACTACATATTTGATTTTGAGCTTGCAAAGATAGGGGTTTAATTTTGATTGACAAAGGCAATCGGATCATTTTCTCGAAAAAACATCTCGTAATGAGCCATCTGCCCATTCCATAGGATATTTATCATAGTAGAATTTACAAAGCAACGTGATTGAAACTCCGATGAAAGAGCCTGCGAGCACATCAATGGCAAAATGTTGCGACAAATAAATACGTGAATATCCGACTAATAACGCTAGGGCAAAACAGAGAAAATGAAGCGACGGCTTCTTAGTATAAAATGCTAATGCCAGAAAAAAGGCAAATGCCGTGATAGTATGCCCAGAAGGAAAACTATGGGCTGAATGCAAATGCTCACCTGCAATTTGCCTCAACTGGATATTTGGGAAATGCTCCCTGAAGTAGGCTAAAGGCCGTGGTTCATCCCAAGTCCGCTTCACAATTATTGAAATCAAACCGGTCGACAGCTGGGAAATGAGAACAAAAAGAGCTATGCGGTAACGGTAAAAAAGTAAAACAGCTACAGTCGCATACGGAATCCAATCGCCAACATAGGTGTAGTAGTGGAAGAATACATCACCAAAAGGTGAATAGAACGAAGTCATCCACAAGTGCAAATCGGCCTTCTCATTGCACAAAATCAGTACAACAAAGGTCACCACAAACAATACATACGGAATATAAAATGCCTGATATTTCTTCATTATTTTATTTTAAATAGACTTGATTCCTCTCAATATCTCTCTTTTTCCGGGAGGTCCCGGCAAACGTTCCACCACAAATCCGGCTGCCTGCATGGCCCGGCGAACTACTCCCTTGGCACAATAAGTTGTAAGAACAGCTCCGGGATTACAATGTTCGGCAATCTTTTCAAATTGTTCGAGCGACCACATTTCCGGTTGCTTCTCCGGCGAGAAGGCATCGAAATAAATGACATCGTACAGTCCGGTGAAATTAAATCCGGTAAAATCAGCCTCTATCTTTTTCAGGCTAAAGAACGGGGTAATCTCCACTTTGGTATTCCATGCCGAAGTTTGCAACAGCTCAAAAAACTTTTTCTGCTCAAAAGAAGCCTTATCTGCATAATTCAACAACAAAGCTTTTTCCACTTCCACAGGATATTTTTCGAGTGAAGTATAATGAATCCGTTTCCCGCCGTGCTCCGCTTCTACCAGCGTCAGGAAAGCATTCAGTCCGGTGCCAAAGCCGATTTCCAATACCTGAATCTCTGATTTCACACAACGTTTCAAGCCGGCTTCAATAAAGATATGCTGCGACTCCTGAACCGCTCCGTGGGTGGAATGGTAACATTCATCAATCTCAGGCACAAAAAGCGTATGCGAACCATCTTCGGTAATTAACAACTCAGCATTCATATCGCAAAAGTAAGGAAAAGCATTAAACAAAACAACCGCTGCATATTATTGCAGCGGTTGTTTCAATTCCTTTGTTGCCAATTGTCCACTTAGTAGTTTGTTTTTTCCACTTCGAAATAAGCTTGTGGATGAGCGCAGGTTGGACAAGCCTTTGGAGCTTCTTTACCCACATGAACATGACCGCATTCACGGCATTGCCAGGTAGTTTCTTCTTCACGTGAGAAAACAGTTCCGGCTTCGACACGGGCTTGCAAAGTACGGTAGCGTTTTTCGTGTTGAGCTTCTACGGCAGCAATCTTTCTCCAGGTTGCAGCAATATTAGCAAAACCTTCAGCTTCGGCTATATCGGCGAAATGAGGATACAAATCGGTCCATTCTTCGTTTTCACCATTAGCTGCTTCTTTTAGATTTTCAGCAGTAGTAGAAATAATGCCGGCAGGATACGATGCAGTGATTTCAACCGAACCACCTTCCAAATAGGCAAAGAATTTTTTAGCATGTTGTTTTTCTTGCTCAGCTGTTTCCAGGAAAATAGCGGCAATTTGTTCAAAACCTTCCGTTTTCGCCACTTTGGCAAAATACGTGTAACGCATACGAGCTTGACTTTCGCCAGCAAACGACTTCAGCAAGTTTTTTTCTGTTTCTGTCCCTTTAATACTTTTCATTTCAATTTGTTTTAGGAATTTGAATTATATTGAATAATTAAAAACGTCAATCCACAAAGATAGAAAAAAAGGCTTGAAAAAAAGAGCTATCTTTGCACAAAATATTAAGTTTATGATCAGTTATCTACAAGTAGAAAATCTATCCAAATCGTTTGGAGATAATCTGCTTTTCGAAAATATCTCTTTTGGAATTGCCGACAACCAACGCATGGCTTTGATAGCCAAAAACGGAAGTGGGAAAACCACGTTGCTCAATATCATTGCAGGAAATGAAGATTACCAGGGCGGAACCATTTCGTTCCGACGCGACTTGCGCATCGGCTATCTGGACCAGAACCCGGATTTCCCGAAAGAATTATCGGTGATTGATGCCTGCTTGCGGTCTGAAAATGATGCAGTCCGGACAATTGCTGCTTATGAGCATTGCATGATGTCGGAAAATCACGACGGATTGGATGAAATCCTAGCACAAATGGACCTCCACAAGGCCTGGGATTACGAAACCCGTATCAAACAAATTCTGGGCAAGTTAAAGATTACAAACTTCGAACAATTGATTGGTGAACTTTCGGGCGGACAGTTGAAGCGCGTAGCATTGGCCAACGTGTTGATTGCGGAACCCGACCTGTTGATCTTGGATGAACCGACCAACCACCTTGACCTCGAAATGGTGGAATGGCTCGAAGATTTCCTGAAACGATCTGCCATGGCCTTGCTAATGGTAACACACGACCGTTATTTCCTCGACCGGGTTTGCACTGACATTATGGAAATTGACCATCAGGCATTGTATCAATACAGTGGAAATTATTCCTATTACCTTGAAAAACGCATGGAACGCATTCAGGCCTTCAATGCTGAATCTGAACGGGCCAACAACTTATTCCGCAAGGAGCTGGATTGGATGCGCCGCCAGCCCAAAGCCCGGACGCATAAATCCAAATCGCGCACAGAGCGGTTTGCTGATATTGAGGCACGAGCCAAAGAACGCCGCAACAACGATTCGGTGCAACTGGACGTGAAGGCCAGCTACCTCGGTTCCAAGATTTTTGAAGCAAAATATATCACGAAAGCATACGGAGACCTGAAAATACTTGACAATTTCTACTACAACTTTGCCCGGTATGAAAAGATGGGCATTATAGGAAAAAATGGAACCGGGAAATCCACTTTCCTCAAGATGTTATTGGGAGAAGTAAAACCCGACAGCGGTTCGTTTGATATTGGTGAAACGGTTGTATTCGGTTATTACAGCCAGGATGGGTTGGCTTTCGACGAACAAATGAAAGTGATTGATGTGGTGCAGGATATTGCTGAAGAAGTAGACTTGGGCAATGGAAAGAAAATGTCGGCCTCGCAATTTCTCCAACACTTCCTGTTTACGCCCGAAACCCAGCGTAATTACGTATATAAACTTAGTGGCGGCGAGCGCCGGCGGTTACACCTTTGCACTGTGCTGATGCGCAACCCCAACTTCCTGGTACTTGATGAACCAACCAATGATTTGGATATTGTAACCCTGAATGTACTGGAAGAATACCTACAATCGTTCAAAGGCTGCGTAATTGTAGTGAGCCACGACCGGTACTTCATGGACAAAGTAGTGGATCATTTACTGGTATTCAAAGGAAATGCAGAACTCAAGGATTTCCCGGGCAACTATACAGACTTCCGCGAATGGAACGAACTGCAAGAAGAAGTTGAACGCGACGAGAAGAAAGCTGAACAGAAGAAAGCTAGTCAAAACAAGCAGGCAACTGCCGACAAAAAAATTGAAACAAAAGCTCCGGAAAAGAAAAAACTAAGTTTTAAAGAGAAACAGGAATTCGAAGCGTTGGAAAAAGAAATTCCGCAATTGGAGACCGAAAAGGCAGACATTGAAACACAATTGGCTTCGGGAACATTGAGCAGCGATGCCATTATTGCCGCCTCTCAACGTCATGCGGAAGTCAATTATCTGATCGATGAAAAAACCATGCGTTGGCTGGAATTGAGCGAAATATAAACAGATTCAGGTTTTTCGAAGCATTAAGTTTCGGAAAACCTGAACAAATTTCGTTGTGCTAAGAATGGTTAAGCGACTTATTTCTTCTGCAGAATATAATCAATAAATCCTTGCCGGATTTTCTTTCCCTCATAGATCCTTTCCAATACCCTGTTTTCTTTATACAAGACATCCAACCCTGTGAAATAATTCTCGGCTTCTGAAGTTTCATAATATGAATGGATAACCGGTTGCCCGTAATCAATCTGTTCAAATTCGTTATCGCCAACTTTCGGACCTTCCCCGTACCTGTGATCTTCTGTACTAAGAAAATTCACAAACATCAACCCATCCTTCTTTAAGACCCGCTTCATCTCATCCATGGATTTCTTCACATCCACTTTCGTCATATGAAATATTGAATTATACGAATATACGCAACCAAAGCTTTCATCGTCCAGTTCAAGGTTCCTCATATCGTCCACCCGGATGTTCAGGTCGTGCCCATTCTTGCTACCAAATTCATTAGCCAAATCAGCCTGTTTTTGATCATACTCTATTCCGCAAGTTTCAAACCCATATTCGCAGAATAAGTTTAATGGCGGACAATCGCCACCGGCACCACAATCCAACACTTTCTTCTCTATTCCCATTTCTGTGCAAAAACCCAGAAATCTATACAGAGGTATTTGTTTAATAATTTTATTCATATCTATCTCATTGTTCCTAAAAAGAGTGGAATTTTTAAATCATATCAACCGCAACTTATTACTGAATCGGCCAATATTCATTTGGCAACCAGTCGCCCACACGTTGTTCGCCCATTGCACCTTGCCAGTTTATACCTGCCGGGTCAAAATATCCTGTTTTGTCAAAGTAAACATAATCTTTAAGAAAGTTGATATAACTAACATTTCTGCCATAACTCACATAAAGCTTTTGATTTCCTTTCAGGAATTTATTATCGTTATATTCAATTACAACATCTTTACTTTTAAGGTCATCAAAAGTATTTTTCCTCACCACGAACCCCTTCGCATTTAAATCATCCTTTGACCAAAGTATTCTAAAAAAGTGCATTCTCGACCCCAGATACGCATTCCGTCTGTTTTCTTCAATGTGTTTTGGGTTTAACTTATTCGCTATGTCTTCCGTAAAAATAATATTACCTCTAAAAAAAGTGGAATTTTGCCTTTTATAATGTTCGAATTTATCCAGATAATACGTGACTTTGTAACCCAATGCTTTATTGTCAATTTCCAATGGTTTTGAAGCAAAGGCTTTCAAGGTATCTTTATCAGAATTGTAATTAAAGGTGATATCGCTTTCATTTAATATCACACAGATTTCCGAATTGATAGTTGTTCCCAAAAATTCATCTTTGAATATTCTCAGATTCCTTTGCCGTCTGCTCTTGAGCGATTTAGTATGTGTTACAACTTCCTGCAAACCATAATCTTTTGGCTGCAGCTGGACTTCCAACCGTTTATCGGTAGCATAATCATCCAACGTAACTGAATAATATCCAATGGCACTTACCGTTAATGGCATCGAAGAGTTTTTGGACACATCCAACTCAAAACGCCCCTGTTGGTCGGAGGAGGTTCCTACAAATGTGCCATTAAAATAAACCGAGGCAAGCCGGATAACCTGATGGGTTTTGCTATCTACTACGGTACCTTTGAGAACCTGGGTATAGCCAACTGTACAGATATTGATAACCAAGAATACCAAAATGATTTTTCTCATAACAGATCATGAATAAGTGATTTCAAATTCTTATGCTATTAAATTCCCCTACAAAAATAGCCGTTTATTTTTACATTTAGCCTGTTTAGTAAAGATATTTCAACCTGATTATCTGTCTAAAGGCTCAGGGATCCATTACAACCAACCGGTTATTGTTTCTATTGATTTGTTGCACCTGTTTTTTGAACAAATGCTTCTGCAAAATGCATGGAATCCTGCTTTCCTCCCATTCCAGAGTGCTTCCCTCCCGTTTTTCAGTGCTTACGGAGCATTTTTCAGGATCAATATCCGTCATATACCATAAACATGGTATGTAAAATACCCCATCATTGCTATTGTAGGTGAACATTTTACCTGCTAATTTTGTAACATAAAAACAAACAAACCCACTAAACAAAATTATCATGGCAAAAATTGCAAAACAACTGACCGAACTGGTTGGTAACACCCCGCTTTTACAGCTCACTAATTATAGTGCAAAAAAAGGTCTCGAAGCTACTATTATCGCTAAATTGGAATCATTTAATCCGGTTGGTTGCGTCAAAGAACGTATCGCATTGGCCATGATTGAAGATGCTGAAGCTAAAGGTATTTTAAAACCGGGCGTAGAGATTATCGAACCTACCAGCGGAAATACCGGTATCGGACTGGCTTTCGTAGCTGCTATTAAAGGATATAAACTCACATTGACCATGCCTGAAACCATGAGCGTGGAACGTCGTAACTTATTGAAAGCTTTCGGCGCCAATATAGTCCTTACCCCCGGTGCAACCGGCATGAAAGGTGCTATTGCCCGCGCTTTGGAACTGCAAGCCGAAACTCCGGGAGCATTTATCCCGCAACAATTTGAAAATCCGGCCAATCCTGCCGTCCACAAACGTACTACTGCTGTGGAAATATGGAACGATACCGATGGAAAAGTTGATATTTTCGTAGCCGGCGTAGGAACCGGTGGAACTGTTAGTGGCGTGGGCGATTTCTTGAAATCGAAAAATCCGAACGTAAAAATTGTGGCTGTTGAGCCTGCAGATTCTCCAGTACTTTCGGGTGGAGCACCGGGTCCTCACAAAATCCAGGGAATTGGAGCCGGATTTGTTCCAAAAACATATAATTCTGAATTTGTTGATGAAATCCTGCAAGTAAGCAACGACCAGGCTATCCTTACCTCACGCGAACTGGCAAAACAAGAAGGCTTGTTGGTAGGCATCTCTTCGGGTGCTGCCGCTTATGCTGCTACGGTATTGGCCCAACGTCCCGAAAACAAAGGCAAAGTGATTGTGACCTTGCTTCCCGACACAGGCGAACGCTATCTTTCAACACTGCTTTACGCTTTTGAAGAATACCCTCTTTAATCCGGAAGCCCAAAAAGCAAGGGGTAAGAAAGCCGGCAATCTGCTTTCTTACCTCTAAAACAAATAAAACTAATACATTTACCCGGTTCGAAATTAAGACAAGGTCCCCGATCCTGACGCTTGCCTCTTACTTTCTTACCTCTTACCTTCAACATATATGTCAGACAATAAATTGAAATTTGAAACACTGCAGGTACATGCAGGACAGGAAGTAGACGGAACAACAAAAGCACGTGCAGTGCCAATTTACCAAACAAGTTCGTATGTTTTTGATGATGCAGCCGATGGTGCTGATCTTTTTGCCCTTCGCAAATTTGGTAATATCTACACCCGTTTAATGAACCCAACTACCGACGTGTTCGAAAAACGTATTGCAGCGCTCGAAGGCGGTGTATCAGCCCTGGCAACTTCTTCGGGTCAATCGGCTCAATTCATTGCTCTCAATAACATTCTGGAAGCTGGCGATAACTTTATTTCCACTTCCCATTTATACGGCGGAACTTACAATCAGTTTAAAAACCAATTCAAACGCCTGGGTGTGGACGTGCGTTTTACCCCCAGCGACGAACCTGCTGAGTTCGAGAAATTGATTGACGATAAAACCAAGGCGCTTTACCTCGAAACCATCGGAAATCCGGACCTGAACATTCCCGATTTTGAAGCTATTGCAGCTGTAGCCGACAAACACGGCATTCCACTCATTGTCGATAACACCTTTGGTGCCGGCGGAGCTATCTTCCGCCCACTGGAACACGGTGCAAGCATCGTGGTTGAATCGGCAACCAAATGGATTGGCGGACACGGCACATCACTCGGTGGTGTGATTGTGGATAGCGGAAAATTCAACTGGGGCAACGGGAAATTCCCGGCATTTACAGAGCCATCAGACAGTTACCACGGATTGGTATTCTGGGATGTATTCGGATTCAATGGCCCTTTTGGAAACATTGCTTTCAACATCCGGGCGCGCGTAGAAGGCCTTCGCGACTGGGGAAATACCATCAGTCCATTCAACTCGTTCTTACTGTTACAGGGATTGGAAACACTTTCATTGCGCGTGGAACGCCATGTTCAGAATGCCTTGGAACTGGCCACCTGGTTGGAGCAACATCCGCAGGTGGAATACGTAAACTATCCGGGATTGAAAAGCAGCCCATACCATGCGTTGGCTACCAAGTACCTGAAACGCGGTTTTGGAGGAGTGCTTTCATTCAAGCTGAAAGGTGATGCCGAAAAAGCGGATGCGCTGATCAATAACCTGAAACTGATCAGCCACCTGGCCAATGTGGGCGACGCCAAATCGTTGATTATTCACCCGGCCGCCACTACACACGAACAACTTTCACCCGAAGATAAAGTATCTGCAGGAGTATTCCCCGGATTACTTCGTATCTCGGTAGGAATTGAACATATAGCCGACATAAAAGCGGATATTGAGCAGGCTTTTGCTGCAATAAAATAATAGTTAGTAAATTCGATTAGAGAAAAAGGGTGCATTCCAAGTGATTGGAGTGCACCCTCTTTTTTGTCCGGAATTGTTGAGCAGCCTAATAACCCACAGCAGCATCATCCCCACGCGGATCGGCACCACCCTGAAGCAATCCGTCTGTATTTACAAGAACAGCATCTACCCGCCCTATCTTATCGCGCGGATCGATATGGTAGCCTTTTCCGGCAAGCCGCACGCGAACGGCCGGAGCAATGGCCTCAGCCTCCACATTGACCTCATCAGGAAGCCATTGATGATGAAAACGGGGTGCAGCAACAGCTTGTTGTATGTTCATCCCGAATTCAATAACATTGAGAATAGTTTGAAAAACGGAAGTTATAATCGTGGAGCCACCGGGCGAACCTACTACCAGAAAGAGCTTGCCGTCTTTTTCCAGGATAGTCGGGGTCATGGAACTAAGCATCCGTTTCCCCGGTTCAATGGCATTAGCCGACCCACCTACCAGCCCGTACTGATTGGGCGAACCGGGTTTAATGGAGAAATCATCCATCTCATCATTGAGCAAAAAGCCGGCTTTAGCCACCACCACTTTACAACCGTACGACCCGTTGAGCGTGGTAGTAACAGACACAGCATTGCCATCTTTATCTACGATAGAAAAGTGGGTGGTTTGTTCGCTTTCCTTACCTGAAACATTCCCGGCTTTTACCTCCGAACTGGGTGTGGCTTTATCAAAGCGAACAGAACGCATCCGTTCTTTGATGTAATTATTATCCAGCAATTGTTTGAGCGGCACCCGGTAATAATCAGGATCGCCCAGGTGGGTAGCCCGGTCGGCATACACCCGGCGTTCGGCTTCCACTTGCAGCTGTACCGTGGAATCTTGCTGAAAACCCCAACGGGAAACCGGATAAGGTTCAATTGCTTTAAACAAACTGATCAGAGCCACGCCTCCACTGGACGGAGGAGGCATTGCAATAATCCGGTAATTCTTGTAAGCAGCCGTGAGTGGTTCGCGCCAAATAGCCCGGTAGTTTTTTAAATCGGAGGCAGAAATAATTCCGTTACCCCGTTTCATTTCTGCAACAAGGAGCCTGGCGGTTTGCCCTTCATAAAATCCGGCACGCCCTTTATCGCGAATCAACGCTAGGGTGTTGGCTAATTCGGGTTGCTTCAACAGGTCACCTACCTTCCAAGCTGCTGCTTTGACAAAAGCTATTCCGGTGGAATTGTATTTGATAAAATCCTTTTGATTCCTGTTTAGCTCGGCAGCTTGCCGCTCTGTGATACAAAATCCGTTTAGAGCCAAATCGATGGCTGGCTGCAGCAATTTTTTCCACGATAATTTTCCGTATTTCCGGTGTGCCTCTGCCATACCAGCCACCGTGCCAGGCGTTCCGGCAGCCAATGCCCCGTTAATGCTTAAATCGGCCGACGGCTGCTTGTTTTCATCCAAAAACATATCACGGGAAGCCCTGGCTGGAGCAGTTTCCCGATAGTCGAGCGTTGCAAGCCCACCGGCAGACGATCTATAAACCAGAAAGCCACCTCCCCCGATATTACCGGCATTGGGATATACCACCGCCAAAGCAAACTGGACTGCAACAGCTGCATCAATAGCATTTCCACCTTGTTTCAGCACCTCCACTCCCACCTTAGAAGCTTCGGGATGTGCCGAAACGACCATCCCATGTTTATATTCCTGCGAAAAAACCGGCAAAAACAAAGTTCCGGCCAACAGCAGTACAATCGTTTTCAAATGCAACTTGTAAGATCTCATATCCAATTGATTATTTACCCTGCAAAGGTATAAACTTTAATCCGTTTTTATCCAATCAAAACTGTCCGAAGAATTGCAGCTCCCCGTAACCGCCGATATCCGTTTTACACATGCTGTTCTTGTAGCTTGCCAGACCTTCCACGCATGTGGACAACCTGTTTTGTCATTCGACGGAGCTTCCACGCGTGTGGACAGTCCGTCCCGTAAATTATCAGTCTGTCCACGCGTGTGGAAGCTTTGTTTGGGGTTTGCAAGTGTATGTTTCCACTGGCGGATTATTCCCTAAAGCAAAAAAACAGCCTCCCGCGTATGCAAGAGGCTATCTTTAATAAATTTCGGTTACAGAACGTGAGCGCAATCATTTTATCGCTTTGCCTTTTTGAAAGCTTCCAATGCGCTGTCCAGATAGCGGGTGAACGATTTTGGATCATAATCGGCACCTTTGGGCTCCACAAGCAAGTTACCATTCACATCGAGCAACACATAAAACGGTTGCGAGTTGGCATTAAAGCGCGAAGCCTGAAAATCGCTCCATTTGTTACCGATGGTTTGTATCTTTTTCCCGCTGGATTTCGAGATCGTTTGCTCACCCACTGCTAAGTCTGTTTTGTCATCCACGTAGAGTTGAATCACAACAAAGTCGTTCGACAAGCGTGACAACACTTCTTTGTCCGGCCAAACGGCAGCTTCCATTTTCCGGCAATTCACACAGGCATGTCCGGTGAAGTCAATGAAAATCGGCTTGTTCACCTTCTTTGCGTAGGCTAATCCTTCTTCATAATCGAAAAACGCATCCAACCCAAGCGGTGCATGAAACAATTCGCTGTATTTATGTTTACCAGAACTATGCTCAACAGTAGATCCGGATACATTAGACCCCAACACAAAATCCTGAGTGCTCATAGGCGGCAGAAAAGCGGAGATTGATTTCAACGGCGCTCCCCAAAGTCCCGGGATCATGTACACGGTAAACGATAAGGTGATAATAGCCAATATCAAGCGGGGTGTGGAAACATGTTTCACCTCACTGTCATTAGGCAATTTGAGTTTGCCCAACAAGTAAATACCCAGCAAAGCGGAAATAACTATCCACAATGAAAGGAATACTTCACGGTCAAACCAATTCCAGTGATACGCCAAATCCACGTTTGAAAGGAACTTGAACGCGAAAGCCAGTTCCAAAAAGCCCAACACCACTTTGACCGTGTTCAACCATCCACCCGATTTTGGCAAAGCCTTCATCCAGGCTGGGAACATGGCAAATAACACAAACGGAATAGCCAATGCGATGGCAAAACCAAACATTCCAATGGCAGGTCCCAGCAATTGACCCATGGTGGCAGCCTGAACCAGCAGCGTTCCGATAATAGGACCGGTACACGAAAATGAAACCAAAGCAAGGGTTGCAGCCATGAAAAACAATCCGGCCAAACCACCTTTATCCGATTTACTATCCATTTTATTCACCCACGAAGCAGGCAACACCAATTCGAATGCCCCCAGAAACGATAAGGCAAAAACAACTAATAACAGGAAGAAAAAGAAGTTGAAAACACCATTGGTCGAAAGAACATTCAGCGCATCAGCTCCAAATATCACGGTAATCAGCAATCCCAGCACCACGTAAATCCCCACAATAGACAATCCGTAAATCAACGCATTCTGTACCCCTTTACGTTTCGACACCTCTTTCTTGGTAAAAAAACTCACCGTAAGCGGAACCATCGGGAAGATGCAAGGCATTAAGAATGCTGCAAACCCACCCAATACGCCCAATACAAAAATAGCCCACAGCGACTGTTTTCCTACTGCTTTTTCATTTACCGTATTCGTCGCAGTTGTTGATTTTACTTCCGAGTCAGCAGAATCTTTGACAACTGCTTGTGCCGGAGTTATGGCTGTTTTGGCTGTATCGCCAGCAGGTACCGCAGCAGCCGTGGAGGTTGCGGGGGTTACGGCACTCGCAGCCACTTTTGCCCCTTTCAAATCAAACGAAAAGTCTATGTCTTCGGGAGGCAGGCACTGGCTGTTGTCGCAAGCCATATAGGTGAGTGCTCCTTTTATTTTAGCAGCTGCCGATTTCAATTTCACTTTCTGCGTAAAAACTGCTTTCTTTTCAAAGAAAGCTACATCCATCGCAAAAACTTTTTCGAATACCTTTTTAGGCTTTGGTGTCTCACTCACCTTACCCACCAGTTCATAGTCAGGCGAAGGTGTGAATTTAAAGGAAGTTGCCACAGGTCCACCATCGCCAATAAATTGCGAATACATATGCCAGTTGTTTTCAATACTAGCCGTAAGGATAAGTTCGAATTCAGTTTCCGAAACTTGTTTGTTTGAAAAACTCCAGGTCACAGGTTTAAGTATCTCAGCCTGCACACCCAACACAGAACAAATAAACAGAAGAGGAAAAATTATTTTTTTTATCATATCGATTTATAAAATTCTATTAATACTACATGTCTGAAGCGATTCGGTTACATAATTTCACCACTTCCAATACAAATTTTCGATTCAGCATCGTACACTACTCCAAACTGACCGGGAGCAATTCCCTGAAGTTTCTGGCTTGACAACATCCGGTAACCGTTAGCAGTTTTAATCATTTTCCCCATGGTAAAATCAGGTGTATGCCTGATCTTGAACGTTACATCAATTTCTGTATGGATATTTTCCCACGGATTATCGGTTATAAAGTGGAAATCACGCATCGAAAACTCATTACCGTATTGTACTTCCACATCAAATCCTTTCGAAGCGTATACAATATTGGCTGCCACATCTTTTTTTATTACATACCAGGGGCCACCCGAAAGTCCAAGTCCTTTACGCTGTCCTACCGTATGAAACCAGTACCCTTTGTGTTTGCCCAGAATCCTACCCGTTTCCAGCTCCACAATGGGACCTTCTTTTTCTCCTAAGTACCGGCGGATAAAATCATTGTAATTCACTTTCCCCAGAAAACAAATCCCTTGGCTATCCTGACGCTTTGCACTGGGCAATCCGGCCTCCAAAGCAATGTCACGCACCTCGTTTTTCATCAAATGCCCAATGGGGAACATCAGCTTTGAAACTTGCAACGAATTAATTTGCGCCAGAAAATCCGTCTGGTCTTTTATCGGATCCTTAGCTGTCGACAAGTATACTTTGCCATCTTGCTCAAATGTAGTAGCATAATGCCCTGTAGCTGTTTTGTCAAACTCCTTCCCTACCCGCTCTTCAAACACACCGAACTTAATCAGCTTATTGCACATCACATCCGGATTCGGCGTCAGACCTTTCTTCACCTTATCAATGGTGTATGTCACGACGTTATCCCAATAATCCTTATGCAAATCTACTACCTCCAGCTTGCACCCATATTTGCGTGCAATCAGCGATGCCATTTCTATGTCCTCCTCCGACGTACAATGCAATAACTCGTCATCATCCATACCTATCTTTATATAAAACAAGGAAGGAGTATAACCTGCTTCTTTCAACATATGTACTACCACCGAGCTATCTACTCCGCCGGACAATAAAGTTGCTATATTCATTCTAAACTAACTCTCTTTCTAATTGAACCCCATGCATCTTACTGTTATGCACGATATTTAAATATAATACTCTGCCATATCCACAATTCCTGCTCGCATGGCATATTTCGTTGCTTCGTGTACATTATTCACTTCTATTTTCCGGAATATATTTTTTCGGTGGGTCATGATTGTATGCACACTCACATGTCGCTTTGTTGCTATTTCTTTTGTCGTTTTACCCAGAGCCATTTCTTTCAAAATTTCTTGCTCTGTAGCAGTGAGTAAGTTTCTCTGGCTCTGATGCTGCGAATTTCGGCTATTATCAAGCAGAATATTACTCACATGATTGCAAATATACCGGTTGCCCTTTATAGCTTCTTTCAAAGCGCTATAAATTTCTTCTTTCGAACAATCTTTCATCAAGATGCTAAAAGACTGGGTATTATAAAGTAAGGTCCGTAAAAACTCGTCACTCAACTCATCTGAAAACAGAATCCAGTCAGCTTCCTCAAATCTTGATTGAAGAATAAGCAATTCATTTACACTCTCAAAATCAAATAACGTATAATCAAGTATAACCAGCGAATCTTTGGCTTTCAGAAGCATGGAAACTAATTCTTTTTTATCCGCCACTTCTTCAATCACCTTTTCCCCGGCAATACTTTGAAACAAAAACTGTAAACCGGCATTTGAGATATCCTGATTATCTGCAAGAATTATATTTCTCATAATTGTAATTTTTTCTGTTCTGAATCTATTTTATTCGCAAATAAGCACAAAATTACTGCTTTTAAACAGTTTATCATCTAAATATAAAAAAAAGACGACAAAAAGCCGTCTTTTTTCATATTTAAATGTATTCTTTCGAACAATTAAATGTATCCTGTTGTTTTAATACTCCCAAAGATCTTGTTCAAAATTCAACAATTCTGTTTCGATACGGTCCTGTTCTTTTTTAATTTTTACTGGATCAACTACATAATCTAACAACATGCGGTTAAACATGTTGCTATCGCCAAGCAAATAGCTTGAATATAATTTCTGAGCAAAATACTCATCATAAGTCAACCGTTGCGTTTCATTTCCGTTTGGAATCACATATTGTTTAGCTAAATACGGACGAAGTTCATCAAAGGCAAACCAACACAAAACTGACTGTTGGAAGTATTTAATTGACTTTTGGGATTGAGTATTATCAGGGTGCAAAGCATATAAAGGCGCAATTGCCAATATCTTTGAATACATTCTGGATGTATGCTTATCAAAAAACACAATCTCCTGAATCAGAAATTTGAATTGATTCTTTACATAATTATAGTATTGATCATTACCAACCTTCAGCTCTTTTGTAACTGCATCTGCTTGAATCAAATTATTTTCATTCGAGTTATCATAAGCAAAAGCTTTTGAGAGTTCCTCACCTTCTAACCGAACGCTATCATTAAATGCCGGCTTAAGATCTCTGGGATTTCGTTTATACACAGGAATCCCAGTACAAATGGCATCAAGCATTACACGAAACAAACTGCGATATTCTTCACTTGCACGCATTGGAAAGTAAAGTTGATAATTTTGCTTTTCACGCATATCAATTACCCGGTAAACTACCCGCGACCAAACAATATCATCAGCCCGGTGATAAACCTTCGCAATGGTATCAGCCAGAGCATCCATTTCTGTAGTCTGAAGCTTTACATTTCCTTTTGCATCGAAAAAAGGCACTTGATTAAGTTGTGCTTTAATCACACTTGGAATAGCCGTAAGGATTATGACCAAAGAAACAATCAAATATTTTTTCATATCTTTATATCTTAAGTTGTTCAACAATTTCACGTATCTAGATTTGTACTTGTATTAGCCCCAAACTTCTGACCTTACCATCTGGTCCTACTGCTTTTATATTTTTAAATGTAATCAGATCTCCTCCTTCACTCTTATCAATATCGCTCAGCATTTTACCATTTAATCTGGCTCCACTTGTACTTACCGATCCAAAAATCGTCACCATAGTGAACGAAGTTACAGTGAAATTAGCTTTAATTAATTCATCAGCACCGTAGCTAGCAATTAATGAAACTCCACTCTTTAAAGTTTTCTTTGTCAATGATCCATCTTGAAGCAAGCGTGTCACACCTCCTCCATCAGAGTATTGAAGAAATGATTTTGGATCTGGAATATATTTCACTCGATAAGCCCCTCCACCCATTGGTAGGTCTTTACCATCAATTTTAGCATATACAGCAATATTTATTTCACCATCCTGAGTTGGACGAATAATATATTTACCACCTGCCTTTTGTGCAGTTCCTCCGCTTACACGTACAGAAACATTTTCGGCTGCAACACCTGGAACTGAAATACCAAACTTATTATCAATTCCTCGGTATACAACATTCAAATCCTCATTCGATAAAGTTGCAGAAGGATCACCAACAATATAATCACTCTTAAATGGATATTTTCTTATTGATCCATCATTACCGGGCAAAGATATTTGACCAGAATAAGTATATGAACCCGATTTTCCGCAATTTACTTCATAAAATCCATTCTTAATAGCTGTCGCACCCACAAAATATCCGGGCACTTTCGTTGAGTCCACAGCTGAAAGAACGATTTGTGCAGTATATCGACCACCACGTATAACATATCTTGAATTTGGGACAACCAAAGCAGTTATTTTATTCACCCTGAAATCCATAGCATCGGTCTGATTTTTCAAATACTGTACAACCTCAGCTTCCGAAGCCCGTACATCACTTTGATACTTTGTAAGTATAGTCACCACAGCCGAAACTGGCATTCCTTCAAAAATAGCTATTTGCCAGGATTTTCCATCTTTAGTTTTCTTCGTTGAGAAAATAGATTGATACAGTTTTTGCTTTGCCGGATTATTTACAGATAATTTAGTCAGAAAATCACGATAATCTTCAATTTTCTTTTGTAGAATTTTCCCATTACCCTTCACTAAACCATATTCTGCAGCCTTATCTAAGTTATCTTTTGCCTTGATCTGATTTACATATGCACTATCATTTGCCTCATCTCTATCGGCTAGCTTTACAATTTGTTTTTTGAAATCCTCAATATATTTGTAAACATCATCAGATTTTTGTTTTACGATCTTCGCTTTATCTAACCATTCTCGAACTTTAGTTGGATTCTTATCATACAAGTCTTGGAAATCTGCATATAAGGCTTTATTCCTAGCATCCGATGATTCAATGGTCTTATGTAAACTATTATCAACCATTGAAAACCCATTTAAAATCTCACTTGATACATTCAATGCCAACATTGCAGTAAGCACTAAATACATCATGCCAATCATCTTTTGCCTGGGTGTCTCCGGACAATTTTTTGCTCCACTCATTAGAAAATTTCTTTATAAAATTTTAGACCAGAAAAGTTCATTATTAATTGCTCAAAGCATTTAGCATATTACCATACACATGATTTAAGTCAGTAATTTGTTTAGCCAACTTCACGGTACCTGTTTTGAAATTTTCTGTCTCCTCTGCAGCCAGCGTAGTTGCAGTTTTCATTTTTGTAATATCACTTGCCACTAACCCTAACTCATCAGTCACAATTCTTATACGCTCAGTTTGCTGAGTAAGCCCTTCTGATTGAGCATGTATATTTTTTAGCTGTATTTCATAAATTGAATTTATGGATGATAAATTTTTATTTATGTCCTCAACCTTCCCTGCATACAGTTTAGTTTGTTTCTCAACTGTATCCATGCCATCAGAAATACCCTGATACGATGTGGCCAACAAACCTGTTGCTCCATTTAGAGCCTCCTGATTTTTTATATATTTTCCAGTCACCTGAGAAGCCTCATCTATATTCTTTACAAATTGATCCGTAGAACCAATTGCATCTGACAAATTTGCAAATTGTTGAGCTGTATTAGTCAAGTTTTTAATCCCTTCTGACAATTTCTTGACATCATCATCATTAATCGTTTCTGAATAGTTTAACCCAACAGATCTTGAAGGCGAAGGTACAGATACTACATTTATCTTTTCAGCAACACTATTATTCTCATTTACAGCCACTCCATTTCCATCAAAATCATATATTTTATCCCATTCATAATCCTTGTGAGGTTTATCAAAGATACCTAAAGCGAACAAAAATGCTTCCACGGACATACCAATCCCCAGCATAGTTCCAGCTCCGGTTAAATGTAAGATTTTGAACATCGCGCCAATAATTACCACTGAAGCACCTAAACTGTAAGCTGCTCCGACTTTTTGTTTTACTTCAGGCGAGTTCCACCATAAATCAAACTTCGACACATTTTCAGACATATATATTTCTTTTTAAAAGTACAGATTTAATTATTCTCCGTTATATGAACGGACACAACGGAAACCGATATAGGGACGACTTTCGTTTTGATACTCATACGTTTTCACACCACATTGAAGATAATAAGCAATATCTTTCCACGACCCACCTTTTATAATCTTACGTTTCAAAACATCTGGATCACTATTTTTTGCATTATATTGAAAACTTGGATTCATATCCGATACAACTAAGCTACTTGAAACATCATATGCAGACGAAGTCCATTCTGCTACATTACCGGCCATATCATATAATCCAAAATTATTAGGTGGGTACGATGCAACTTTCATAGTCGTGGCTCCCATATCATCAGTATAACTACCTCGCATTGGTTTAAAGTTAGCTAAAAAGCAACCTTTCTTGTCACGCACATAATTTCCACCCCAAGGATACAAAGCCATTTTACGTCCACCGCGTGCTGCATATTCCCATTCAGCTTCTGTAGGTAAACGGTAATCTTGTCCTCCAATTGTGTTTGCATTATTGAATAATCGGGTTCTCCATTGGCAAAATGCTTGAGCTTGCTCCCAAGTTACACCTACTACTGGATAGTTGGCAAATCCGGGATGAGAAAAATACATATGCATTTTTGGATCATTATACGAATACTGAAAATCACGCAACCACATAACTGTATCCGGATAAACATTTACAATTCTGGTTGAAATTAAATCTCTTCTTGTTGTAAGTTTCCTTTCAATTGTCTTATTTACAATTACACCATTTTCGACGTACGAAGTATCTACACGCGCTTTAGCTGAAGCTGGATACGCGCCGGTATTAACATTATATTTATTCCCAGGTAAGGCTGCCTGATCATAATTAATCCATTCATATTTATATTGTAGTTTTCCTGGATCAATTTGTCTTTTTCCGGTTAAGCCATTTTCATTATTGTAATACAAAGAGGCTAAAACAGTTCTGACTTCTTCATCTTTAGAATTCCATGGAATTTTTGCTTTCCAGTTCAAACGAGCCGTTTCGGGAGTTGCATCATCGGTTTGATTTTTAAATTTCTGTCTAAATTCATCTTTCCCGGCCAAAACAAGCGAGCGCAATGCGATAGAATCACGCACATAATATACAAATTGTTTATATTTATCGTTTGTTATTTCAGTTTCATCCATCCAGAATGCATCCACAGTAACATTTATTGATTTCTCATTAACCGCTCCAATGGCAGATTGATCATTTGTTCCCATCATAAACGAGCCTCTTTTAATGAATACCATTCCGTAGGGTTGTGATTCAACAAATGAACCTTTGGTTCCAAGACCGGTTACTTCACCTGCAGGTTTGTTGCAAGCAACCAACAACAAAGTCAGTACAATAATTGGCAGATTCTTTTTCATTCTTATGTGATTTATTTTAGAAATAAAAATTCTAATATTTGAGTAGTGATCTCCTTCAAGAGCACTTATTCTTATAAGATTCTAATACTTTTATATTTACTGTGCTTTTTCCCAAACACATATTCAAAGCTATACATCAATACAATTTCGTGCGAACCCGAACTTGCAGTGATAATTTGAGAAGTCGGAAGGTCGTATGAATAACCGATAGACAACCCATTTGAAATATTTATACCGGCTAAAAGAATCACAGCATCTTGAAACCTGTAAGACAATCCACCCCAGTATTTGTTGTTATACTCCAGTCGTGCAGACAAATCGCATTGAACTGAACTCATATCAGTTTTAATCAATGTACTTGGTTTAAGCACATATTTTGAATCAGGCAAAATCCAGTTATATCCACCGGTAAAAAACAAGGAGCCAGTTTGCTTAAATTCTGTTTTAGTACCCCAAGTTACCGTCGGACGATTTACATGCAAATACGAAAGTCCGACGTAATATTGAGGCGTTGAATAAAAAACACCCAAATTCATGTCGAAACTCATGCCAACGACCCCAGTTTGAGGAATCTCAGGATCACTCGAGATATCATGATAATCGCTATTTACTGATCGTACACTGTCTCCATGAAATCCTAGGCTGACAAAACCTAAATCGGCACCAATACTCAACACACCAAGCCCAAGTTTCTTTTTGAACGCATATTGCAAATGAGCACTTTGATTTGTAAACAAACCAACCTTATCATTTAAGAATTCTATCCCAATACCTTGCAATACATTCCCAATTTTAAGTGGAGAATTTATACTAAAAACTGTCGTTCGAGGACCATTGGGCATACCCAGCCATTGAATGCGATGCTGCCCCGTTATTTGAATCATATCACCTTCACCTACCGCCGCAGGATTAAATGAGGAATTATGAAACATATATTGGCTCAACTGAGCATCAAACTGAGAAAAAGCAGAACCTGTACTTAGAAGTAATAACCAAAAACAAAAAATTACTTTTTTCATATAGATTCCGGATATTTTTCTCACAACCTGTACGCATCATCGATTAAAACTCCAAACGCTTTTAATCAAACTGCAAATCATCAAAAAAATTGTTTATATTAACTTATTTGTTTCAAATATTGTAGTTTTGCCCAAAAATCAATACACAACAGGTCAAGTAACATTAAATTTAATCAATATTCCTCTTCATTGAAAAAAAAGTCCTCTTTACTTGGATAATCAGGCCAAATATCTTCGATACACTCGTAGATTTCACCTTCATCTTCTATTTCTTGTAAGTTTTCAATAACCTCCAGTGGCGAGCCAGAGCGCATAGCGTAGTCAATTAATTCATCTTTAGTGGCCGGCCAAGGCGCATCCTCAATTTTCGACGCTAGTTCCAAAGTCCAATACATAATCAGCTCAATTTTTTAAGTAAATAAGTTTGGCGTAATTCTCTATTTTTGTGCAAAAATAGGAATTTTTTTTATTTATCATGCGTTTTCCAGTAAATTTCTGCAACACCTTCTTGAACCGTCAGATACCGTGCTAATGCAAAAAAATAATCGGACAAACGATTTACATACATAGATATATGGCTGTCAACGCTATAAAATTCATTCATCTCCAAAATTTTTCGTTCTACACGCCTCGACACAGTCCTACAAACATGGCTCAAAGCACCTGATTGTGAGCCACCTGGCAATACAAATAAATTGAGCGGAGGCAAAACTTCATCTAAACGATCGATCTCACTTTCTATTAATTCAATGGCATCAGCCTTTAAAATAGATGCTTGATTTAATGTTACTTTCGAAGTGTCTGTGGCTAGATATGAACCGATCGAAAATAAATTATTCTGAATTATTCTCAGAAAATTTATTTCATTCTCAGAAATTTGATATGTAGTTAGCAATCCAATAAATGAGTTTAACTCATCCACAGTTCCATACGCTTCAATTCGTATATCATTTTTAGGGACACGTGTACCTCCAATTAATCCGGTTTGTCCTTTATCTCCTGTTTTGGTATATAGTTTCATTTTTTATTTATTAATTACAAGTCAAAAATAGCAGATATTTACAGCAAGCTATTATATGACCAATACATTCGTTTTATACAACACTAATAATGCATTTTATAATGTTTTTTGTGTAAATCGGGATTAAAAAAAACGATTCCGATTTGAAACAAATCAATAGTTGACATCACTTTAGGATGACTCTTTACTTTCGCCCAAGCCAATTCCATATCAGCAGACCAGTAGATATCATCAATTATCATTACTGAATTTTCAGTAATTTTAGACAAACATTGATCAAAATAATTCAAAAGTGAGTCTGAGCGATGATTGGCATCAAAAAATACCAGATCCAGCTTTTCAAATTTACTTAAAACACGAGGCAATGTATCATCAATAGCCCCTACTTCAATTTTAACGTTTCCTAGCCCTAATTTACGGAAACTTTCTTGAGCTATTTTCGCCGTCTGAGGACAACCTTCTAAACTTATACACTGAATATCTTTCGCGGATGAAGCTAAATACGAAGTGGTTATTCCAAATGAAGTTCCTAACTCCAGAACATTCTTCGATTTAAAATAATTGACAGTTCTAAATAATAACTGCCCATATTTTGCAGATTTCAAAGAGTGCAGCGCAATGTCAGACACTTCCCTACTTCTATCTTTTCCGGTTCCAAAGTCAGTTATATCTATACTCCGCTTGTCTTTCATCAAATTCTGTCTCAATGACTCTATTTGAGGGAATACATAATAAGATTCCTTGTTTGCCAACACAAAATTTATATAATGAAAAACAAATGGAGAATGGACTCCATGTCCCCGGGTATTTCGAGCCGTAAAAAAATGAATTATATATTTATATAATAGTCGAAGTCGCTTCATGATGTCACAAAAATAGAAAAATAAATCGACATAATTAACTATGCATATCTTTTATTTTAAAATATATCATTTCTAAAATAATAATTCATTATTTATCAAAAAAAGAGAGTAAATTCACCCTCTTCTTCATTTAATTTACATGGAATTTGCTACACTTAATTAAAGCTTAACCCATATGAGGAATACATAGCATGCGGAAAGAGAAAAACATAGGTGAGAATTAAAATTACCAAATGAGCAGTGTGATCAAGTCCCAAAACGAGCAGATATTTATAATCATTTATGTTAGCGTATCTTGTTTTTAATTTGCCGGAAATAAAATCTACAACAAAATGCAGAACTCCATTAATCAAGCTAAAGACCAAACCCTGAAGCGGTTTCAATCCTAGAAGCAATGGACTCGACACAACAAACGTCAATACATAAATTCCTACATGCTCAAACAAATACGGAAGCTTTTCTATTTTTAGCCTACTTAATTTACTTCCTTGTAAAAAGAAGTCGGCAAAAGCATGGATTAAAATCAGGATAATTATTCTGGCCATATTACTAGTTTTTTAAGTATTATGAAAACTAGAAAAACCATGAACTAACTCAACAAAAACTCTTTTTGTCGTACAATCAACAAATACGCAGAAATATACTCGACATAAAACTAAACAATCATACAATTCTTGTATATAAGGCTAACAAAACAGGCAATTAAAAGTTCCCTATAAATGAGGGTTTATAGTGTCTGTTATAGAATTTTACACAAAAAGAAAGATAAACCCCAAACTGGCTTTTCAACCGATTGAAAGTTTATCCTAACATCTTATTTTCAATCAAACAGCATTTTTCTAGACTATTTCAACATTTTGTTTTTCACATAATTTCAAAGCCATTTCTCGAAGTTTAAATTTCCGAATTTTACCACTACCCGTCAAAGGATATTCTGTCACAAAAAATACATATCGTGGAATTTTATAACGAGCTATTTTATCTTTACAAAAATCGCGAACATCTTCGAGCGTCAGATCAAAACCCGTGTGTGGTATTACAAAAGCAGCAACATCCTCACCATAACGCGGAGAAGAAATCGCAACAATTTGTGCATCTTTCACACCGGGCATGTGATAGAGAAATTCTTCGATTTCTCTCGGTGATATATTTTCACCACCACGAATAATCATATCCTTGATGCGTCCGGTTATACGATAATTCCCATCCGGGTCTTTCACCCCTAAATCCCCTGAATGTAAATAACCGCTTTTGTCTATCACTTCCGATGTCGCTTGAGGATTTTTATAATAGCCTTTCATTACGTTATATCCACGGCAACACATTTCCCCCTGCACGCCATCGCGGCAAATTTCGCCAGTTTCAGGATCGATGACTGCCACTTCGGTAAATTCATAATCGCTACCCACAGTTGTACAACGAACCTCGAAAGAATCTTCTAAGCGAGTCTGAGTCATTCCCGGAGAAGTTTCTGTAAGCCCGTAAACGCTGGTGATAGTCATAAACATTTTCTCGCTCACCTGCCGCATGAGCTCAATCGGACATAAAGCCCCGGCCATAATTCCGGTACGCAAGGAACTCATATCAAATAAGTCAAACATCGGATGATTGAGTTCTGCAATAAACATCGTTGGCACTCCATAAACTGCTGTACAACGTTCTTTGTGAATTGAAGCCAGCGTAATAAGCGGATCAAATTTCTCAACCATCACTTGCGTACAGCCATGCGTCAAACAGTTCATCGTTGCCAACACCACTCCAAAACAGTGAAATAAAGGTACACAAACGCACAATTTATCTGTTCGAGTAAATCTCATGTGCTCACCGGTCAAATAACCATTATTGGCAATATTGTGATGAGAAAGCATTACCCCTTTCGGAAATCCGGTGGTACCTGAAGTATATTGCATATTCACGACTTCATGGCAAGACACCGATTGCTTTATGTTCAAGAACTTCTCATCCTGCTGATTGCTTCCCAACAGCAAAACTTCAGCCGTATTATACATTCCCCGATGTTTCTCTTGTCCGATATACACAACATTTTTTAATTCAGGAAATCGCGCACTCTTTAATCTTCCACGCTGCATTGTTTTCAATTCCGGGATCAACGAATAAACCATTTCCACATAATCACTACCCTGAACTCCATCAGTAATGCATAGCGTATGCATATCTGAATTTTCTATAACAAAAGCCAGTTCATGATCTTTGTAACTGGTATTCACTGTTACAGCCACCGCCCCCAATTTGGCACAAGCATACAAAAAAGTCAACCAATCAGGAACGTTTTGTGCCCAAATTCCGACATGAACACCTTTTTCCACTCCAATTGACAGCAAGCCTTTGGCCATATTATCAACTCGATCGTTAAATTCCGACCAAGTAAAACGCAAATTTCGATCTGAATAAACAATATATTCATGATCGGGAGTCGCAAGAGCCCAATATTCTAACCAATCTCCCAACGTTCTTTCAAATAATCTCATATTACCTGATTAAATCGGAGTATAAACAACGGCTACAATCTGCGCAGGTTCATCATACATAGCACTCACTAAATGATCCACAATAGAATCGTAATAGATACTATCGCCTTTATGAAGAACCTGTGTCTCTTTTCCATAATCTATTTTCACAGAGCCTTGAAGAACAAAAATAAATTCTTCACCTTCGTGTGAAGATAAAATTGGGTCATAAAGCGAGGACGGTTTTATATCAATGAGAAATGGCTCCATGTGGCGCCCGGTTTTGCTTGCAGCCAAAGAAAAGAAGTCGAGATGGGAATTGGCATTTGAAAGTTGACTGGAGAAAGTTGCCGGTTTCAGCACATTGCCCTGACGATGAATAACAGGGCCTAAAGCAGCACTATCATCCAAAAAAGTACCTAAGCGCACGCCCAACGCCCGGGCAATTTTAATCAATGGTGACAATGAAGGTACGGCGTCACCGTTTAGAACCAGATCTATCTGAAAAGTCGTTAATCCCGAGCGTTCAGCCAACTCTTCATTCGTTATATTTTTATCAGCACATAAAGTGCTGATCTTTTCGCCTACAATATTTCTTTTCATATAAATAATATAGTGTTGATTCTTTCATTCAGAATGCAAAAATAGAAATATTATCCACATAAAAAAGGTTTTTGGTTGAAATTTACTACATTTCAAACCAAAAACCTTTTAATTGCCAATAAAAATCCTATTTATTATTCCGAATCAACACTCAAAGAAACAATCCACATTATTGCTTCAACTTTCGCCAATATCCTCCACCCGGCTTCAATAATTCAATTGCGGCTTTTAAATCTTTATCCGTACGGAGTGAGTACCGAATCTCTCCTTTTTGATAATAATAACGTTTAATAATCTCCAAACTTAACAACTCGGCTATTTCGGCTTTATTTTCTTCAATACTTTTTGATATATCTGGCATTAGTTTAGCCTTCAATGCAGTAAATTCATCATTTGCACGTTTATCAAGCCCCTCATATTTGGCCATTTCAAGTAATTCCTTGTAATATTTTTCAGTCTGGGTGGTATACGTAAATTTCTTTTCTATCAAATAATCTGTAAACGATTTAAAATCTGCATCAGACAAGTTGAATTCTTCAGGACTGGCAATTTTCGGATGTTTTTGCACATACAAAGTTGCATAATCGAAATACAGATTTTGAGCAAAAATATAATAAGCAATATTCAATTTCCGTTCGTCCTTAGTCAGTGTATCAGGAACAATACCACCTCCATCCCGAACTTTACGACCATTCTTCGTTCTAAATTCAGAAGTCAGGCTATCCGGAATATGACCTACACTCCCATCTTCATTTCGATGACTATAATCAATTGCCTGAATGCATCGTCCACTCGGAATGTAATATTTGGCGGTGGTTACCTTTAAATGTCCTCCATAACTTATCGGGCGAATATTCTGGACTAATCCTTTTCCAAAAGTCCGTTCGCCAACTATCACACCTCTGTCCAAATCCTGTATAGATCCTGCAAGAATTTCGGATGCTGAAGCTGAAGAACGATTGGCTAATACCACCAGCTTCATTTGCGGGAATACCGGCTCTGCCGGAGTTTTATAGGTTCGATCAGCTTCTTTATTTTTCCCTTTGGTGGTCACTACATCAGTTCCTTTCGGCACAAAATACCCCACAATTTTGACAGCTTCATCAATCAACCCACCACCATTATTTCTAATATCGAGTACTAACGATTCAATTTGGTGCTGCTTAACTAATTCTAAAATAGCATCTTTCAGCTCAATGGCTGCCCTGTCTGTAAATTCGCTAAGCATAACATACCCAACTTTATCTGAAATAATAGCAGAATATGCCACCGGGTTCATTTGAATCTTCTCGCGCAAAAAAGAGATCTCAAGAGGCTTCTTTTCACCGGGTCTATTCAATTTAAGCTTGATTGTAGTATTGGGAGTTCCTTTCAACAACGCACTCACATCGTTCACCGACAAACCGGTCACATCCTTGCCATCCACTTGCAATATTATATCTCCGGCGCGAACCCCATTCTTTTGAGCCGGCTTACCTTCATATGGTTCTGATATACAAACATCTTTATCTTTCTTTGTAATTACAGCTCCAATTCCGGCATACTCACCTGTGGTCATAAAAGTCAAATCATCAGTTTCTTCTTCAGGCAAGTAGACAGTATAAGGATCCAGCTTTTCGAGCATATTATCAATAGTAGCTTTCACCATTTTATCATAATTCAACGTATCCACATAAAATATATCAAGGTCACGAAACACGGAATTAAAGATGGTTAGGTTTTTACTAATTCTAAATGTACGTTGATCCGGAGTTGAAGCTCCAAATACTGTTGCATTTAAACAAAAAACAAAAATTGCCAATTGGATTATTTTCTTCATACAATTTATTTTAATAATCTTTTTTATATTTCAAGCCCAATCAAAGCTTTACATTTGGAGGCAGAAATGAAGATATATCTTTTCCAAATGCAATTAAATCGCGGGTTACAGTGGAAGATATAAACGAATATTCCGACTCAGTGAACAGTATAACAGTTTCTATTCCTGTAAGTTTTTTGTTTGCATCGGCGATTGTCCGTTCATATTCAAAATCTCCAACCGAACGCAATCCTCTTAACACAAAGCTAGCATCAACCGAAAGCGCAAAGTCTACGGTTAAACTATTGTACGAAGCGACTTTGACTCGTGGTTCATCTTTAAAAGCCTGCTGAATGATATCCAATCTTTTTTCGATTGAGAAAAGTGTTTTCTTGGATTGATTAAAACCAACGCCAATCACAATTTCATCAAAAAAAGATAATCCTCGTTGTACAATACCATAATGACCAATAGTGAATGGATCAAAGGTTCCCGGAAAAATAGCTCGTTTCATATATTTACTTTAAAAGGGGTTCAATCACTGAAAAACAAAACCTTGTTGAAAACAAATACAAAGATAATAAATTTAACTTCGACTATCAGAAATAGTCACTTAAGTTTATATTTTTTAGTTTTTCAACCCAATATTTATACTCAACGAATAAAATTTGCCCAAAACTGCAACTCATGAAACAAGAATACACAATACAACTTGGATTAATTTTTAATTTAAACCTAACCATAACAAATCAATTAATTCGACGTTTTTTATAAAACAATCACTAAGAGCAAAACATTTTTTATTTCAAAAACAAGTTCAAGGTATGAAAAAAGTTATTATCTCAGCAGTCTTTCTGCTTTCGGTCACTGCCTCTTTTGCGCAGTTCAATTTTGGTATAAAAGCCGGTTACACTTCTTCGCTTGGAGTAAACAACCTAGGTTCTGTTACTTCGGGGGCTTATAATCTAAACTCGGTGAATTCAGACCTATCTAATGGTTTTCAGGCAGGTGTATTTGCACGATTTGGATTCAAGAAGCTCTATTTTCAACCGGAATTTCTATATGACATGGGGAAGAAAAATTACACCATGACGATTCAAGATGCACAAAGCAATAACATTCAATTTAATAAACGCGTAAACATAAGCACCTTGGAAGTGCCATTGTTACTAGGCTATAAATTATTGGATTTAAAATTAGTCAATCTCAGGGCATTTGCAGGGCCTAAACTTCGTTTTAACGCAGGTTCATCTTTAGATTACAACAACTTATCATCAGGTGGCTCTGTTACGCAGGATCAATTAATTAAAGATATAAAGGCTGCCCAGTTAGGCCTGGAAGCCGGCGTGGGAATTGATTTTTTAATGTTTACGCTGGATGCCCGGTACAACGTGATCAAAGATATGTATCAAACAAAACTGAGCTCAGTAACCATCGACAATTTACAAGCCAACACATTTGTCATATCATTAGGCTGGAAGTTTTTCTAAACCGGTTACACATTTCATCCAGAACGCCTGGTCTCAACATGAGATGCAGGCGTTTTTTCATCTTATTACTTCTGAGCCTATTGAACAATATTAACCTTAGTACTTATCACTAATTTTCGTATCTTTGCATTCCGAACTAAATAACGATTAATATATGAATTTAGAATCTATCCTTGGAACTGTAGTATCCACAGCCGTAAAAACACTTTACGGATTGGAAACCGAGTTAAACCAGATACAACTTCAAAAAACAAAAAAAGAATTTGAAGGCGATCTTACCGTTGTGATTTTCCCTTTTGTGAAAGCTGCGCGCAAATCGCCGGAACAAACCGGACAAGAAATTGGTGAATATTTATTGCAAAATAACCCGGTAGTTTCAAGATATAATGTTATTAAAGGCTTCCTAAACCTTAGCATTAGCAAAAACTATTGGCTTGAAACCCTGAACACAATTCATGCCGACGAGGCTTTTGGCACTAAATTGGCAACAGAAGATGCGGATTTAATGATGATCGAATACTCATCACCAAATACCAACAAACCACTTCACTTGGGTCACATTCGCAACAATTTACTCGGACACAGTATTGCTGAAATTCAAAAAGCTAACGGTTGGAAAGTCATAAAGACCAACATTGTAAACGATCGCGGCATCCACATCTGCAAATCAATGCTCGCCTGGAAACTTTTTGGAAATGGCGAAACTCCAGCCAGCTCAGGATTAAAAGGAGATCATTTGGTTGGCAAATATTATGTGATATTTGATAAGGCTTACAAAGCCGAAATCAAGGAACTCATGGAAAAAGGAGCAACAGAGGAAGAAGCTAAAAAATCGGCTCCACTTATTCTGAAGGCACAAAAAATGCTTCTTGACTGGGAAAACAATAATGCTGAGGTACGCCAACTTTGGGAAACTATGAATGGCTGGGTATACGCCGGATTTGATAAAACATACAAACAAATGGGCGTAAGTTTTGATAAGATTTACTACGAATCAGAAACATACCTTACCGGAAAATCAGAAGTAGAGCGTGGGGTGACTGAAAAGGCATTTTATCAGCGCCCTGACACATCGGTTTGGGCCGATCTGACAGGCGACGGACTGGACGAGAAACTGTTGCTAAGAGCCGATGGCACCTCGGTATACATGACACAAGATATTGGCACGGCTAAACTTCGTTACAACGACTACCCGATCAACAAAATGGTTTATGTGGTAGGAAACGAACAAAACTACCATTTTCAGGTACTTTCCATCTTGCTGGACAAGCTAGGGTTTGAATGGGGGAAAAGTTTGGTCCATTTCTCATACGGGATGGTAGAACTTCCCGAAGGCAAAATGAAAAGCCGCGAAGGCACAGTGGTTGATGCCGATGATTTAATGGAAGAAATGATTGAAACGGCTCGCGAAACGTCGCAAGAACTAGGCAAACTGGACAATTGCACGCCCGAAGAAATTGAAAATATTGTACGCATGGTCGGTTTAGGCTCATTGAAATATTTTATCCTGAAAGTTGACCCGCGTAAAAACATGACTTTCAACCCAAAAGAATCTATTGATTTCAATGGAAATACTGGTCCATTTATTCAATATACTCATGCCAGAATCAAATCCGTATTGCGTAAAGCCGCCGAGCAAAATCTTGAATTCAACAAATTGAATGACACACAACTTGATATTTCAGAAAAGGAAAGCTATCTGATTCAACTCCTTACCGAATTTCCGGCTGTAGTCCGTCAGGCAGGTGAAGAGTTTAGCCCGGCTCTGATAGCCAACTACATTTATGATTTGGTGAAAGAATACAATCAGTTCTATCATGATTTCACCATTCTGAAAGAAGAAAATGCCGGAATGAAACAATTCAGGCTTGTTCTTTCCGAATCAATTGCTTCGGTTATTAAAACCGGCATGGGACTATTGGGAATTGAAGTGCCGGAACGGATGTAATTAATTAACTGTTGACTTTCAGATTAGTCCGAATTTATAATTGAAGCCGTCTTGAATTTTTATAAAAAAGAATGAATTTATCACTTCAGGAATATGGCTAAAAAACGAATAATTAAAGCTAAGACTCTTGGAAAAGTCAAGACGAACTTATTACAAGAATAATTATTATGAAAAGATCCAATCAATTTCTATTTTTATGCTTTATTGCGATAATTGCCACCGCTTGTTCAACAGGCAGTACATCTTATAAACACGGCGATTATTACAAAGCCTGCCTGGAGTCAATTGACCGCTTGCGTTCAAATCCAAAGAGCAGCAAGTCGCAATCGGTGCTTGTGACAGCTTATCCATTAGCAAAAAAAACAGCTCTGCGCGAAATTGACAATGCTCTTTTAGCAAATCAACCGGACAAATATGACATTTTGGTGTTTCAATACGAAAGATTAAATCAGTTGGCCGATCAGATTTACAGCTGCCCAAAAGCATACGAACTCATCCCACAACCCACTGAGTACGTCAGTGAACTAAGTAAGGCCAAGCAAATGGCAGCCGATCAAGCTTACGAATTAGGAACGAAAGCATTGAATCTTGGTACACTGGATCAAGCCAGAGTAGCCTATCAATATTTCCAAAATGCCAACCGGTATGTAAACGGCTACAAAGATGCATTAAAGAAAATGAGCGATGCGCGTTTTTACGCAACGCTCCGGGTGATAGTTCAGAAACCTTACACCAATGCCAATTTTCAATATTCGGCCGATTTCTTCTACAGTAACCTGCTGAATGAAATCCGTCAGAACTCGCAAAATCGGTTTGTCCGTTACTATACTCCGGAAGAAGCACGCAAAGAAAACATGAAAACTCCTCATCAATACATCGTGTTGAATTTTGAAGATTTTTCAGTCGGGAATGTACGGGAATCCACCAATACAACTGATCAGAAACGCGACAGCGTTATAGTTGGAACAGTCAAGGTTGATGGGAAAACATACAATTCATACAATACGGTAAAGGCCAGGCTTACTACTTTCCGTCGTGAAATCAGTTCGGGCGGGGTACTTAGCTTACGGATTATTGATGCTCAAAACAATCAGGAACTTCAACGGCAAAACCTCACAGGCACTTATGTGTGGCATACAAGTTGGGCAAACTTCAAAGGTGACGACAGAGCCTTGAGCGATGAACAAAAAAGAATGTGTAATCGCGAACCTCAGGTTCCGCCTTCAGAACAAGATCTATTTATCGAATTCACAAAGCCTATTTATTCACAGGCTGTTTCGTATATTCGCTCGGCACATAGCAGGTATTAATCCGGCATTAGAAATGCACAAAAAAAAACGTCCAACAGAACTAAATTCTGTTAGACGTTTTTTTGTTTCAAATCATGAGTTACTCCTCATCAATTACATCGACCGTCGATTCAATTTCAAAAACAGAGAGTTGGCGACGGAAAATTTCGTCTAACGAAATCTGAAAAGTTTCGGTATGGGCAATACCGGGAATTAATGTCAGATGTTCAAGTATGATTTGCAACAAGTGGCGGTTGTCTTTCGCATAAATCTTTACAAACATCGAGTATTTCCCAGTTGCATAGTGACACTCAACCACTTCAGGCACTTTTTTCAATTCCTCAACCACTGCGTTAAACATTTTAATGTCGCTCAACGTGATTCCAATATATGCGCATGTCTGAAAACCTACTTTATACGTATCTACGACAAATTCAGAACCTTTGATAATTCCCGTATTACGAAGTTTTTGAATGCGTTGATGTATCGCAGCCCCAGAAACATTACACTCGCGAGCCACTTCTAAAAATGGGATACGGGCGTCCTGCGAAATGAGCTGAAGGATCTTTTTGTCTAACCTGTCTATTTGATGTTGTGCCATGATATATAATTTTCTTCTATATTAATCGTTTAGTTTTAATTATAGCTATTTTCCTGCAAATGTATTTAATATTTTTGTATTCCCCTCAGATTTTACAATAAATTGATAGCGATTCGTGTAAAAATATTCATTTTAACGATATTTTCCTTCGCTACAGTCTTTCATCACACTGAGATAACTTTGATAACGGGAGGTACTAATAAATTGCTTCTCAACTGCATGCAAGACAGCACATCCCGGTTCATGAACATGGGTGCAATCTGCAAACTTGCATTCTTTCGAATATTCAAATATCTCTTTAAAATAATGCCCAATTTCAGCTTCCTCCATATCAATAGTGCCAAAACCTTTTATTCCCGGAGTGTCGATAATATGGCCACCCGAAAGTAGTTCAAACATTTCGGAAAAAGTGGTGGTGTGCATTCCTTTGTTGTGATACGACGAAATCTCACCTGTTTTAGCAAGAGAGTGAGGTGCAATTGCATTTATCAAAGTAGATTTTCCCACACCTGAATTCCCCGAGAAAAGAGTCATTTTTCCACTCAGAAACGTGGTTAGCTCCGTAATATTCTCCGACAACAAAGCTGAAATTTTAAAAACCGGATAATCTAATGATGCGTAAAGATGCTCCAACCCGTTCATATATTCTGTTTCGTCAACAGAATAACGGTCTATTTTATTGAACACAATACATGCCGGCACACGATATGCCTCGGCCGTAGCCAGGAATCGATCTATAAAAATAGTAGATGTTTCCGGATAATTAATCGTTACAATCAGCGCAACCAAATCAAGATTGGCAGCCAGTATTTGTGAATGTTTTGACAAATTGGACGACCGGCGCACAATATAATTCCGACGGTCATTAATAGCGTGAATCATTGCTGTTCCATCGGCATTTTTCTCAAATTCAACCTGATCGCCAACGGCAATGGGATTGGTGCTACGAATTTCCTGCATGCGAAAATGTCCTTTCATTTTGCATTCAAATAATTCGCCGTTATCAGTTTTCACCTGATACCAACTACCTGTATTCTTCACTACCAGTCCTACCATTGATTTAACCCTGAAGAGGAATTATATTCTTGAAAAAATCTCAGTCATCCCAATAAAATGAGATGACTGAGATTATATTTTACAATTACAGTTGCTGATTTAATTAAACCGTCATTATTTCTTTTTCTTTAGCGACGTACAAATCATCAATGCGTTTGATAAACCTGTCGTGAATCTTTTGAACTGAGGCTTCCGCATCTTTTTCCATATCTTCAGGAAGTCCTTCTTTTATCATTTTCTTTAGATGCTCAATCGCATCCCTGCGCGCATTGCGTACCGAAATCTTAGCATCTTCGCATTCTGCCTTTGACTGCTTTGCCAACTGGCGGCGGCGCTCTTCAGTAAGGGGAGGAATACTCAACCGGATAGTTTCGCCATTATTCATCGGAGTTATACCCACATCTGAATTCAAAATTGCTTTTTCAATAACAGAGATCAATGCTTTCTCCCAAGGTTGAACGCTAATGGTTTTAGCATCCGGGGTTGTAATAGTAGCCACATTGGAAATTGGCGTATGAGAACCGTAATAATCTATTTTTACGCCATCCAGAATGCGTATATTGGCTTTTCCGGCACGGATATGAGCCAATGCTTCGTCCAAAAACAACACAGTTGCTTCCATGCTATCCTCGGCGTGTGTCAGAATTGGTTTAATGTCTTGCATAATTATTTTTATAAATTTACCCCCAACCCCTAAAGGGGAATAAAAGGGATATTGTTAAATGATTTATTATTTCAATATGGTTTTCCTCCCCTTTAGGGGTGGGGTATTTAATTTCTCACCAGTGTTCCAATCTTTTCGCCCAACATTACCCTCTTAAGATTACCAACCGTATCCATATCGAATACGTAAATCGGCATATTGTTTTCCTTGCACATGGTAGTGGCGGTTAAATCCATCACTTTCAGGTTGCGGGTATATATTTCATCGTACGTAATTTCGTCGAACTTGGTAGCTGTCTTATCTTTTTCCGGATCAGCGGTATAAATCCCATCAACACGTGTTCCTTTCAGCATAACATCCGCTTCAATTTCGATAGCACGAAGCGAAGAGCCTGTATCGGTGGTAAAAAATGGATTACCAGTTCCGGCTGAAAGAATCACCACTTCACCTTGTTCCAGGCTGGCAATGGCTTTCTGCTTGCTGTAAAACTCGCCAATAGGCTCCATGCGGATAGCAGTCAGCACACGTGATTTAATTCCTGCGGCCTGCAAGGCAGAGTTTAAAGCTAAGCTATTGATAACTGTAGCCAGCATACCCATTTGGTCACCCTGAACACGATCAAAACCTTTTGACGCACCACTTAATCCACGAAAGATATTTCCACCTCCAATTACGATACCAACTTGCACTCCCAAACCAGCAATTTCTGCTATTTGGGAAGCATATTCACTCAACCGTTTTTCATCTATGCCGTATTGCTTCTCGCCCATCAGCGATTCGCCACTCAATTTCAACAAAATGCGTTTAAATGCTGCCATACTTTAGTTTTTAGCAAAAGTAAATAATTTGATTCGAATCTGCAAACAATTAGCAATTCATAATATAAAGTTAGGATTTACCGCAGTACGTTGCCAACACAGCGGCTGTTTATCGAGCATCTTGTGTGATGAAAGGATTAAAATCTGCTCCAAGACAGTGTCTCTGGTCTGAGCAGGAGGCTCGCAATCATACAAAGTACTAGCTCAAGGTTGAGCAAGGGTTTTACATGCATGAAAAATGCTTTCTCACAGTTGAGCTAGCACTTTACATCGCTGCGAAGTACTTTCTCTGAGTTGAGAAAGCATTTTTCACGCTTGCGAGCCTCCCGCTCAGACCTGAGACACGATTTTTGTGTTATACCAATGGCGATTATAAAACAGTTCCAACCCGTTTCATTGTATTACTTCAAACAATATAAGCTAATTTAGATTAAGAAAGAGGAATAAACCAATGTTTATTCCTCTTTCTTCAAAGTATACACTTAGAGCAGTTTCATATCAAACACCGGAATCAGAACTTATACTCCAGTCCAATACCAAATACTTTGTTGGTACGATCGTAGACATCAGTCCCAGCAAGGGTAGTACCATTGTAATTTGTAGTTGTTTTTGTCCATTTATCATAGTTCGTGAAGAAATATGCCAAATTCAGACGTAAATCAGGAGTGATATTAATAGCTCCACCAAAACCGATTGAATAAGAATTCAAACTGAAGCTCATATCAGTTTGATATGCATCAGTTACTCCCGAACGGGTAATCTGTCCGCCAGCACTGACCAAGAAAGTGTCATTGATTTTATATTCCGAACCAAACAAATACTCATTGATACCGCCATTAATGTATTGCTGCCTGTTGTTAGCCATTTTTGCATCCGAATCGAAGAAATGATGATATCCACCAGATAATTTCCAACTTTTGCAAAGTTGATATTCACCTCCTACAGTCAGTAATGCAGGAATATCATGCGGAGTATTCACTCCATCTGCATACAAACCGGTATTATCAATAACAGTATTGTTTTGCACATTCAGCGTACTCTTAAATTCATATTTAGCTGCCAGATTCAAACCTGCATAATGATAATTTAAACTTACAATAGGTGTTACCCCCCACCCTGTTTGCGTGCAATCAAGATATTTATCAGCCGTCCCGTTCGCACTAGTGGTATAAGTGGCTGCTGCTGTATTATACATTGTCTGCACTTGTGCAGCAGTTAGTGCTGACACATTGGTACCTAATCCCGTACTCAATTGGGTTAATTGCGCGGGAGTTATTACACCTCCAGCAACTAAATTAGCCATAGTAGTAGAACCGGCACCAGCATTCACAATGGGTGCCAATGAATTTGAAGCGCCTTGAGCAGCAGTAGCGGCATTAGCAAAAAAAGTATTGGCCAATATAGAAACACCCGTTGGATTTAAGCTTGGGTGTTGTGGGTTGATCATAATATTAGTCAAATGTCCCTTGTAACCATTATTTACAATATTCAACCGGAATCCTAATGCTCCCGACAAAGCTTCATTGAATTTATACGACCCATTAAGCTGCAAACCATAAATAAACTGACGCCCTTCCATATAGCTGTTTACAGAATAAGAGTTAGTAGGAACACCTTTAGCTGACAGTGATAGTGGAATCATTGAAATAGGGGCTTCAAATGATGGCAAACCGTGATTGAATACAGCCTTTCCACCACCACCTGTAATGGCAAACGATGCCGAAATTACGTAGCGATCTTTCTTATAAGCAAACTGAAAACTAGGAACAATCGGAGCCGAGGCCTCGCCTTTATAAGTTTTCGTTGGATCGCCGGCATTATTAGCCGCAAAAGGAGCAAAAGTAGATGTAATAGTACGAGTTTGGAATACACTTTGGCTAGTGAGCGCTAAGTGGAAACCGTCAGACAAGAATGTCAATCCGGCAGGGTTAGTATAAACGGCATCAATTTCGGTCGAAGCATCGCGTGCCGGATCGCGTAAAAAGTGTACACTTTGGTTGGTGTTGGTCAATAGCCCGCCTGCAAATAGTCTGACGCCAGTCAATAAAAAGAAACAAGCAAATGATAGTCTTTTGATCATAATGATATTTTTTAGTTTAATTTGAATGCTATAGTTATCACTACAAAACAATATTTAGATATTGTAAAATGTTTTAATTTTAGCGGTGCAAAATTACACATTTATTTCGTAGTTGTGCATAAATTTGAAAATAAATGCACAAATGTTTCAACTTTGAGTAATATTCATCAACTTTATCATACAAAAAAACACTGTAAGCTACATTTGCAAACAAAAAAGAGGAATAAGTTTAAGCCTATTCCTCTTTTTCAAAAGTATATGATCTACTGTTTATTCTGCAGCAGGAGCTTCTTCAGTCGCTACAGGAGCTTCAGCTGCTACAGGTGCAGCTTCAGCTTTCTTAGTTGTACGGCGTGTACGTGCAGCTTTCTTAGCAGCTTTTTCTTTCAACATGTTTTCGTTGTAATCAACCAACTCGATAATACACATTTCTGCATTATCACCCAAACGGAAACCTGTACGTAGAATACGGGTATAACCACCTGGACGGTTAGCGATTTTCACAGATACATTTTGAAATAGCTCAGTTACCATTTCTTTGTTTTGCAAGTGACTGAATACCATACGACGTGAGTGAGTGGTATCTTCTTTCGATTTTGTCAAAAGCGGTTCTACATACACTTGCAAAGCTTTAGCTTTAGCCAGTGTAGTAGCTATTCTCTTATGTTGAATAAGAGAAGAAGCCATATTAGACAACATTGCCTTTCTGTGAGATGTTGTACGGCCTAAGTGGTTGAATTTTTTATTATGTCTCATCTCTTTACTCTTTATCTAATTTATATTTGGCAATATCCATTCCGAAGGACAGATTCAAACTTTCTAATTTTTCTTCTAACTCGGTGAGCGACTTTTTACCGAAGTTACGGAACTTCAATAAATCATGTTTATGATATCCGGCCAATTGACCCAATGTATCAACATCGGCAGCTTTCAAACAATTAAGAGCACGAACAGAAAGTTCAAGATCTGTCAATTTTGTTTTAAGCAATTGGCGCATATGCAGGATTTCTTCATCAAACTCATCGCTTCCTTCACCCTCAGTTACTTCCAACGAAATTTTTTCATCGGAAAACAACATAAAGTGATGAATCAAAATTTTAGCTGATTCTTTCAGAGCTTCTTTCGGGTGAATAGACCCATCGGTAGTGATTTCCAATACCAATTTTTCATAATCTGTAACTTGTTCTACACGGTAGTTTTCGATAGAATACTTCACATTACGAATTGGCGTAAAAATTGCGTCAATCGGAATAACACCTATCTCCTGGTTAGGAGTTTTATTTTCTTCCGAAGGCGCATATCCACGACCTTTATTTACTGTAATGTCAATTTGGAAACTGGCAGAAGGATCAAGCTCACAAATAACCAGTTTCGGGTTTAAAACCTCGAATCCGGTAAAATATTTACCTATATCACCTGCTTTGAATGAAGTAGTCCCTGAAACATTGATCGTCACTTTTTCATTTTCAATATCTTCAACAATTTGTTTGAAACGAACTTGTTTAAGATTCAGAATAATGTTAGTAACATCATCAATAACTCCCGGAATTGTCGAATACTCGTGTTCTATTCCTTCAATTTTGATGGAAGTAATAGCGAAACCTTCCAGTGAAGACAACAGGATACGGCGTAAAGCATTACCTATTGTAATACCGTAACCGGGTTCCAACGGACGAAATTCAAACTTTCCTTGAAAAGCGTCAGCTTCCAACATGATTACCTTTTCAGGCTTTTGAAATGCTAATATAGCCATGGTTTCACTTATTATTTAGAGTACAACTCAACGATTAATTGTTCTTTGATATTTTCAGGAATATCTTCGCGTTCTGGAATATGTAAATACACACCCGACAGAGAAGCTGCATTCCATTCAATCCAAGGATATTTGCTATGGTTAAAGCCATTCAACGAAGCAGCAATAACTTCCATTGACTTGTCTTTTTCGCGTACAGCAATAACTTGACCGGCACGAACGTGATAAGAAGCTATGTTTACCACTTTACCATCAACGGTAATATGTTTGTGGCTAACCAATTGGCGTGCACCTGAACGTGTAGGAGCAAATCCTAAACGATAAACGATGTTATCCAAACGTGATTCCAACAATTGCAACAATACTTCACCGGTAACCCCTTTAGTACGTTGAGCTTTTTCATACATATTACGGAATTGTTTTTCCAATACACCATAAGTATATTTGGCTTTTTGTTTTTCACGTAATTGAATACCGTATTCCGACGTTTTTTTACGACGTCCTTGCCCATGTTGTCCGGGAGGATAATTCTTTTTAGCCAACACTTTATCTGGTCCGAAAATAGCTTCACCAAACTTACGAGCTATTCTTGACTTTGGTCCAATATATCTTGCCATTTTTTATTATTTAAATTTAAAAATTGTTTATGCGTTCCACGTGCACAAATTGGTCGAAACTTAACACAGCCGCGATTGCAGAGAGGTTTGAATGCAATCAATTTTATAATTTCACCTATTCGACTGCCGGGGAAACCCGATTACGAATTAAACTCTACGACGTTTAGGAGGACGACAACCATTGTGTGGAAGTGGAGTAACGTCAATAATTTCGGTTACTTCAATCCCTGCACCATGAATGGTACGGATAGCCGATTCACGACCGTTACCTGGTCCCTTTACGTAGGCTTTCACTTTTCTTAAACCTAAGTCTAATGCTACTTTCGAGCAATCCTGAGCGGCCATTTGAGCTGCATAAGGAGTGTTTTTCTTTGAGCCACGGAATCCCATCTTACCTGCCGAAGACCAAGAAATCACTTGACCATCGTTATTAGTAAGAGTAACAATAATGTTATTAAAAGAAGAATGTACGTGCAATTGTCCTACACCATCAACTTTCACGACTCTTTTCTTGGCTGCAACTGTTTTTTTTGCCATATTATTCTAATATTATTTAGCTTTTCTAAAATTCGCTAACAGTTAAACCTTATTTAGTTGCTTTTTTCTTGTTAGCAACTGTTTTCTTTTTACCTTTACGAGTACGAGCGTTATTTTTCGTACTTTGACCTCTCAATGGAAGACCGATACGGTGACGAACACCACGGTAACAACCGATATCCATCAAACGTTTGATGTTCGTTTGTACCTCAGAGCGAAGGTCACCCTCCACTTTGAATCCTGCTCCAATGATTTCGCGGATTTTAGCTGCTTGGTCGTCAGTCCAATCTTTCACCTTAATGTCAATATCAACACCGGCTGATTCTAAAATCTTTTTTGCACTACTGCGACCTATTCCGTAGATATAAGTCAACCCAACTTCCCCTCTTTTGTTTTGGGGTAAATCTACTCCGACAATTCTTATAGCCATATAACTATTCTTTTTCTAAAATAAATTAATTACCCTTGACGTTGTTTAAACTTAGGATTTTTTTTGTTGATAACATACAAGCGACCTTTTCTACGTACGATTTTGCAATCGTCCGTACGCTTTTTTACAGATGCTCTTACTTTCATGTTGAAAATATTTTATTTTTATTTATATCTAAAAGAAATTCTTCCTTTTGACAAATCGTAAGGTGACATTTCGACTTTAACTTTATCGCCTGGTAAAATTTTAATGTAATGCATACGCATTTTACCTGAAATGTGAGCCGTAATAACGTGACCGTTTTCCAACTCTACACGAAACATGGCATTAGATAATGCTTCAATTATCTTTCCATCTTGCTCAATTGCTGTTTGTTTGGCCATAAATTATATTGCTTTGTTACCTAAAACTTGTTCTATATATTCAAAACTTGACAAAATATCGGCTTTGCCTCGTCGTATCGCTACCGAATGTTCAAAATGAGCTGATGGCTTCCGATCCAAAGTCCGGGTTGTCCATCCATCTTTTTCAAACACTAAATGCCGGCTGCCCATATTAATCATAGGCTCAATGGCAATTGTCATTCCCGATTTGAGCATAATACCATTGCCTTTCCTTCCGTAATTCGGAACTTCAGGAGCTTCGTGCAACTTACGTCCCACCCCATGTCCGATCATTTCACGAACAACAGAATAACCACGCTCCTCACAATAACTTTGAATGGCATGACCAACATCACCTAACCTACGACCTTCTTCGGCTTGCTCTATACCTTTGTACAAAGACTCTTTAGTTGTGCGCAGTAAATTCACTATTTCTGGCTTTACATCACCTACACAAAAAGTATAAGCTGAATCGCCATGAAAACCGTTTATCAAAGCCCCACAATCAACCGAGATAATGTCACCATCTTCTAAGAATACTTTATCCGATGGAAAACCGTGCACAATTTGCTCATTTACCGAAGCACAAATAGAGTAAGGGAAACCGCCATAATTTAAAAAATTAGGAACGGCTCCATTATCTCGTATAAATTCATCGGCAACGTTATTTAATTGCATCGTACTTACACCTGGTGCAATAATTTTTGCAAGTTCAGCTAACGTTTTAGCGACTATTTGATTACTGATTCTTAGAAATTCAATTTCTTCATCAGATTTCAAGAAAATCATTCGATCTTATTTTTATTAGTAGGCTGATGCCCCACCGGTACGACCTTTGATACGTCCCGACTTAAGCAAACCATCATAATGACGCATCAACAAGTGACTTTCAATCTGTTGAAGTGTATCGAGTATTACACCCACCAAAATCAACAATGAAGTTCCACCGAAGAATGCTGCAAAAGCTTGATCAATTCCCATAATTCTGGCAAAAGCAGGCAAAATTGCTACAATTGCTAAGAAAATAGAACCTGGCAAAGTAATGCGCGACATAATCAAGTCTAAATATTCAGCAGTTCTTTTTCCAGGTTTGATCCCTGGAATAAAACCATTATTGCGTTTCATTTCCTCTGCCATTTGAGTCGGATTAATCGTGATTGCTGTATAGAAATACGTAAACACAATAATCATTAATGCAAATACAAAGTTATACCAAAATCCGCTATTATCCATAAATGCTCCCATAAAGCCTTTCATTGCTTCAGAATGCGAGTATCCGACAAGTGTAATAGGAATAAACATAATTGCTTGGGCAAAAATGATTGGCATAACGCCTGCTGCATTTATTTTCAAAGGAATATATTGACGCACACCACCATATTGTTTGTTACCAACTACCCGCTTTGCATACTGTACAGGAATCTTACGAGTTCCCTGTACTAGCATGATCGAAGCAGCAATAACCACTAATAAGAAGATTAGCTCACCAATAAACATAACCAAACCTCCACCTGCATTTAAGCGAGAAGCAAATTCTTTGATAACTGCACCTGGAAAACGAGCGATAATACCTACCAAAATGATAAATGAAATACCATTCCCGATACCTTTATCGGTTATACGTTCGCCAAGCCACATCACAAACATACTGCCACCGCACAAAATCAAGGTTGAAGAAACTGTAAACCAGAATCCACTTGGGAAAGCAGAACCAGCATGTCCCAACTGAACACTTAAGTTAATCAAATAAGATGGTCCCTGCAAAAGCAAGATACCAACTGTTAGATAACGTGTCAATTGATTCATCTTACGTCTTCCACTTTCGCCTTCACGTTGCATTTTCTGAAAATACGGAACAGCAATAGTCAACAACTGAATAACGATAGAAGCAGAAATGTACGGCATGATACCCAATGCAAACACCGAAGCATTTGCAAAAGCACCACCCGAGAACATATCCAACAAAGCTAACAGACCGCCACTAGTTTGTGATTTTAATGAAGATAAAGCAGTTGGGTCAATACCAGGAAGAACTACATAAGATCCGAACCGATAAATCAATACAAACAAAATTGTCGTAAGAAGTCGAGAACGAAGATCTTCGATCTTCCAGATATTTTTGATAGTCTCTATGAGTTTCTTCATGGTGATTATAGTTTTACTACAGTTCCACCTGCGGCAACGATTGCTTCTTCTGCCGATTTAGAAAATCCATTCGCTTCAACATCAATTTTTGCAGTCAAAACTCCATTACCTAAAATTTTAACCAAGGCTGTTTTTGAAAGAAAACCAGCTTCTCTCAATTCAACTAAACCAATTTTAGCAAGTTTTTTAGTTTCTGCAAGAATTTGCAATGTATCAAGGTTGATAGCTTTATATTCAACACGGTTCACGTTTTTGAACCCAAATTTTGGTAACCGGCGTTGAATAGGCATTTGACCACCCTCAAATCCGATTTTTTTAGAATATCCCGAACGTGATTTTTGTCCTTTGTGCCCTTTTGTAGAAGTGCCGCCTAATCCTGAACCGGTACCACGACCAATTCTTTTTCTGGTTTTTACGGAACCTGCTGCAGGGGTTAAATTACTTAAATTCATATCTTATTATTTAAAGAGTCTAAGAATAATATTATTTGATCACTTCAACCAAGTGTTTCACTTTAGCCACCATTCCCAAAATTTGAGGAGTAGCTTCATGTTCAACTACGGCATTCATCTTTTTCAAACCTAATGCTTCCAAAGTCAATTTTTGAACTTGAGGACATTTGATTTTACTTCTAACTTGTTTAATTTTTATTGTTGCCATAATTTTTCGTTTTATCCGTTAAACACTGTATCTAGCGAAACTCCTCTGTTTTGAGCTACCATATGGGCATCACGCAATTCACCCAAAGCCACAATTGTAGCTTTTACTAAGTTGTGAGGGTTTGATGAACCTTTTGATTTAGCCAAAACGTCAGTAATTCCAACACTTTCAAGTACCGCACGCATCGCACCACCGGCTTTAACTCCGGTACCATGCGAAGCAGGGCTAATAAATACTTGAGCACCACCAAATTTCGCAACTTGTTCGTGAGGAATAGTTCCATTCAAAACTGGCACTTTAATCAAATTTTTCTTAGCAGCTTCAGTACCCTTAGCAATAGCAGCGGTAACTTCACCGGCTTTACCAAGTCCCCAACCTACAATTCCATCTTCATTTCCAACCACAACGATTGCAGAAAAGCTGAAAGTACGTCCACCTTTTGTAACTTTAGTCACACGATTTACGGCTACTAATCTGTCTTTCAACTCTAAATCGTTAGTTGATTTAACTTTATTCATATTTGTTGCCATACTTGATTAAAATTTAAGACCAGCTTCGCGAGCAGCGTCAGCTAATTGTTTAACTCTACCATGGTACAAATAACCGTTACGGTCGAATACCACTTCTGTAATTCCGGCTTCTTGAGCAACTTTAGCTACCAATGCGCCTACTTTAGCAGCTTGTTCAAGTTTTGTTGCTTTTTCTTTTACACCAAGCGATGATGCAGAAGCTAAAGTAACACCATTTACATCATCAATAAGCTGAGCGTAAATCTGTGTATTGCTTCTGAACACTGTCATGCGTGGTTTTTGAGCAGTTCCGGACACTTTGTGACGGATATGTGCTTTTATTCTTGTTCTTCTATCTAAATTTGTCTTCATAATTTCACAAGTTTACGTAAATTATTTACCTGCTGATTTACCTGCTTTACGGCGAAGTACTTCACCAGCAAATTTAACACCTTTTCCTTTGTATGGTTCCGGTTTGCGGAATGAACGAATTTTTGCACAAACCTGACCAATCAATTGTTTGTCGCAACTTTCCAAAATAACAACCGGATTTTGATTACGCTCACTCTTAGTCTCGATTTTGATTTCAGCAGGCAAACTCAAAAAGATATTGTGAGTATAACCCAATGCAAATTCTAAAACCTGACCTTGATTAGATACACGGTAACCAACACCAACTAATTCCAAAGTCTTTTTGTAACCTTCTGAAACACCTGTAACCATGTTGCTAATCAATGAGCGATACAAACCGTGGAATGCACGATTTTGTTTTTCGTCATCATGACGTGAAACGGTACATACACCGCCTTCAACAGCTACAGTTATATTTGAATCAATTTCTTGAGTTAAAACACCTTTCGGACCTTTTACAGTAACCACAGTACCAGCTACCGTGATAGTTACACCGGCAGGTACATTAATGGGCAATTTTCCTATTCTTGACATTCTTCTTTCCTCCTATTAATAAATGTAACAAATAACTTCACCACCCACTTTCAAGTCGAGTGCTTCTTTGTTGGTCATAACACCTTTAGAAGTAGAAAGAATTGCAATACCCAATCCGTTCAATACACGTGGCATATCTTTGTAGCCAACATATTGACGAAGACCGGGAGTAGAAACTCTGATCATTTTCTTGATTGAGTTAACTTTGTTAACCGAATCGTATTTCAAAGCAATTTTAATAGTGCCTTGTGGACCTTCTTCTACAAATTTGTAGTTTAAGATATAGCCTTTTTCATGCAATATCCTGGTCAATTCTTTTTTCAAATTCGAAGCTGGAACTTCCACCACTCGGTGGTTTGCTTTAATAGCGTTCCGCAATCGGGTTAGATAATCTGCTATTGGATCTGTCATATTTATTGTTTTAAATTGATCCCGGTTATCGGGACAATATTTAATTTATTTCTTGCTCATGCTGATTGATTACCAGCTTGCTTTTTTCACTCCGGGGATTAAACCGTTGGATGCCATTTCGCGGAATTGGATACGTGAAATTCCAAACTGACGCATATACCCTTTTGGACGACCGGTGATTTTGCAACGGTTGTGCAAGCGTACAGACGAAGCATTTTTTGGAATTGATTGAAGGCCTTCATAGTTTCCTTCAGCAATCATTTTTGCACGTTTTTCTGCGAATTTTACAACCAGCTTAGCTCTTTTCACCTCGCGGGCTTTCATTGATTCTTTTGCCATTGTATCTCTAAATTAATTTTTTTTGAATGGTAATCCAAACTCTTTCAACAATGCGTAACCTTCTTCATCAGTCTCAGCAGTTGTCACAAATGTAATGTTCATACCCAACAAACGGGTAATACCATCAATATTGATTTCAGGGAAAATAATTTGCTCGGTGATACCAAGTGTATAATTTCCACGTCCGTCAAGTTTGTTTTCAATACCCTTAAAGTCACGTGTACGAGGCAAAGCAACACGTACTAATCTTTCTAAGAATTCATACATTCTGTCTCCACGCAACGTTACTCGTACGCCAATAGGCATTTTTTTACGTAATTTGAAATTAGAAATATCTTTCTTAGAAGTGGTCGCTACGGCTTTTTGACCTGTAATAGCAGTCATTTCATTAATAGCAACCTCAATGATTTTTTTATCGGCAACTGCTATCCCCAATCCTTGGTTAAGAACAATTTTCTCAAGTTTTGGCGCTTGCATAACTGAGCTATAACCAAACTCTTTCAATAAGATAGGAACGATACGTTCTCTGTAATCTTGTTTTAAACTTGCTGTATTCATTCTTAAATCTCTCCTCCTGATTTTTTAGAAACACGAACTAACTTACCATCAGCATTTAACTTGCGTCCAACACGTACAGGTTTACCACCTTCAGCAGGATTCAAATTAGAAATATGGATAGCAGCTTCTTTCTTGATTATACCACCTTGAGGGCTTTTTGCGTTAGGCTTAGTGCTCTTAGACACCATATTTACACCTTCTACAATAGCGCGTTGTTCTTTCACAAGAATTTCTAACACGCGACCGGTTTTGCCTTTGTCAACCCCGGTATTTACGTAAACGGTATCACCTTTTTTTATGTGTAATTTACTCATCACTGTTTTATTTTTCGAAGATTAAAGCACTTCTGGTGCAAGTGATATGATTTTCATATTTGTACTACGCAATTCACGTGCTACAGGGCCGAAAATACGGCTTCCACGGATTTCACCAGCATTATTTAATAATACACAGGCATTATCATCGAAACGAATATAAGAGCCATCCGGACGACGAACTTCTTTTTTCGTACGAACGATAACTGCTTTTGAAACAATACCTTTTTTGATGTCGCTTGAAGGAATTACACTTTTCACGGCAACAACGATAATATCGCCTAAAGTAGCGTAACGTTTGCTGGTTCCTCCTAATACACGAATACAAAGAGCTGTTTTTGCTCCACTGTTATCGGCTACTATGAGTCTTGATTCTTGTTGTATCATAATTACTTAACTCTTTCGATAATTTCGGTTAATCTCCATCTTTTTAGTTTACTCAGCGGGCGAGTTTCCATAATGCGCACAGTGTCTCCAATGTTGCAGTCGTTTTTCTCGTCATGAGCGTGATATTTCTTCGTTTTATTTACGAATTTTCCGTAAATAGGGTGTTTTTCTTTCCATTTTACAGCAATAGTTATGGTTTTATCCATCTTGTTGCTAAAAACGACACCTGTTCTCTCTTTTCTTAAATTTCTTGTTTCCATCAGGGTCTTAATTTTATTGATTAATTTCTCTCTGACGTAACTCAGTAGCAAAACGAGCGATAGTTCTACGAACCTCTTTGATTTGCAACGGATTATCAAGAGGAGAAATGGCGTGATTCAATTTCAGACGAACCAAGTGCTCTTGCTCAGCATCCATACGTTCTTGAATCTCTTTGTTGTTTAGTTCTTTTATTTCTCTTGTTTTCATTTTCCTTACACGTTTACAGAGGTAAAATCATAATCACGTCTTACTACAAATTTTGTAGTTACGGGTAGTTTTTGAGCAGCCAAACGTAATGCTTCTTTAGCAATTTCGTAAGATACACCTTCTACTTCAAACAGCATGCGTCCTGGAGTAATTGGAGCCACGAATCCTTCTGGAGCACCCTTACCTTTACCCATACGTACTTCAGCTGGTTTTTTAGTGATTGGTTTATCTGGAAACACGCGAATCCAAATTTGACCTTGTCTTTGCATATAGCGGGTTACAGCAATACGGGCAGCTTCAATTTGACGACCAGTTAACCATTTAGATTCTAACGATTTAATTCCAAAAGAACCGAACGCCAACTGATTACCTCTTTGGGCATTTCCTTTCATGCGCCCTTTTTGCTGTCTCCTGAACTTTGTTTTTTTAGGTTGTAACATAATTTCCTTAAATCAAATTCATTAATAACAGTTAATTTTTTCTCTTTTTAAAACCACCTTTACCACCACGGTCGTTACGATCTTTACGGTCGCCACGGTCGTTATTGTAACGGTCACCACCACGAGAAGCCTCTTTAGTTGCAGTAAAGTTTGGAGCTAAATCTTTTTTACCATAGATTTCACCACGGCAAATCCATACTTTCACACCAATTAAACCTACTTTTGTCAAAGCTTCTGCATGAGCATAATCGATATCAGCTCTAAGGGTATGCAAAGGAGTTCTTCCTTCTTTATACATCTCCGAACGTGCCATCTCAGCACCATTCAGACGACCTGAACACATGATTTTGATTCCTTCAGCTCCCATACGCATAGTAGAGGCAATTGCCATCTTAGTAGCACGACGGTAAGCTATTTTTCCTTCAATTTGACGAGCAACGTTGTTAGCAACGATTACAGCATCCAATTCCGGACGTTTTACTTCAAAGATATTGATTTGCACTTCTTTATCAGTGATTTTCTTCAATTCTTCTTTCAATTTATCAACTTCTTGGCCGCCTTTACCGATAATGATACCCGGACGTGCAGTACAAACTGTGATAGTTACAAGTTTCAAGGTACGTTCGATAACAATGCGCGAGATACTTGCTTTTGCTAGACGGGCATTGAGATATTTTCTGATTTTGCTGTCTTCAAGAATGGTATCACCATAATTGTTTCCACCATACCAGTTTGAGTCCCATCCACGAATGATTCCTAAGCGGTTACTTATTGGATTTATTTTTTGTCCCATCGAGCAATTAATTTTGGTTATCGTTAGTATTCTTTGTGTCAACAAACAATGTAACGTGGTTTGAACGTTTGCGAACGCGGTATCCACGACCTTGTGGAGCTGTGCGTAAGCGTTTCAACATAGTTGCTGAATCTACGGAAATACCACTTACATATAAGTTTGCGTTATCTGCTTTTTGCTCTGTTTTATTTTCCCAGTTTGCAATAGCTGACTTTAGCAATTTTTCTAATCTTCCCGAAGCTTCTTTCGACGAAAACTTCAGTACACTCAAGGCTTTATTCACCTCCATACCACGAATCATATCGGCCACAAGGCGCATTTTGCGTGGTGATGTAGGAACTCCGTTGAGCTTGGCAAAGTAAAGAGTCTTGTTTGCTTCTTTTCTTTCTTCGGCTGATATTTTTTTTCTTGCACCCATTTTTATGAAATGTTTATTTTTTCTGATTTTAAAATTTCAATGGATTATTTTTTCTTACCACCGTGACCGCGGAAGTTACGAGTTGGGGAAAATTCACCTAACTTGTGTCCTACCATATTTTCGGTTACATATACGGGGATAAACTTATTACCATTGTGAACTGCAATTGTGTGACCTACAAAATCAGGTGATATCATTGAAGCACGAGCCCATGTTTTGATTACGGTTTTCTTACCGCTTTCATTCATGGCTAAAACTTTATTCTCGAGTTTCAGATAGATGTATGGTCCTTTTTTTAATGAACGGCTCATATTATTTACTTAATTTGTTCGATTATTTTTTCTTTCTTTCAATAATATATTGACTTGATTGCTTTTTAGGTGCACGTGTTTTGTACCCTTTAGCTAACAAGCCTTTGCGAGAACGTGGGTGTCCTCCTGAAGCGCGGCCTTCACCACCACCCATGGGGTGATCAACCGGGTTCATAGCAACACCACGAACGCGTGGACGACGTCCAAGCCAGCGTGAGCGACCTGCTTTTCCTGATCTTTCCAATCCATGGTCAGAGTTTCCTACACTTCCGATGGTAGCTTTGCAAGTTGATAAAATCTTGCGAACTTCACCTGAAGGTAATTTGATAATTGCATACTTATCTTCACGAGAAGTAAGCTGAGCAAAAGTTCCAGCCGAGCGTACCATCGCGGCACCTTGACCCGGGCGTAATTCAATGCTATGAATTATTGTACCCAGTGGAATATTTTGCAAAGGCAATGTATTACCAACCTCAGGAGCTGCATCAGCACCTGAAACAACTACTTGACCAACTTGCAATCCGTTTGGTGCAAGAATGTATGTTTTTTCCCCATCAGCATAATAAAGCAAAGCAATACGAGCCGAACGGTTCGGATCATATTCAATTGATTTTACTGTTGCGGGAACACCGTCTTTGTTGCGTTTAAAGTCAATTACTCTATATTTCTTCTTGTGTCCGCCACCAATGTAGCGCATGGTCATTTTACCATCATGGTTACGACCTCCGGAATTCGATCCGCCTGATACAAGAGATTTTTCTGGTGCACTCGCAGTAATTGTGTCGAATGTACCAATAATCTTGTGTCTTTGCCCCGGTGTTGTGGGTCTTAGTTTACGTACAGCCATTTTTCTGTTTAAATATTGCTATAAAAATCAATTTTTTCTCCTTCTTTCACTGTTACGATAGCTTTCTTATAAGCTGAAGCACTACCTTTGATAACACCACCTTTGGTAAAGCGGCTTTTTTTCTTAGGTGCTACAACCATTGTATTTACTTCGTTTACAGTAACATCATACATAGCTTCGATAGCTTGTTTGATCTCAATCTTGTTAGCATCTTTTTGAACTCTAAAGCCATAGCGGTTCAGTTTGTCGCCCAGCTGAGTCATCTTTTCTGTAACGATTGGTTTTATGATAATTCCCATATTCTGTCTCCTTATGCTTTAAAAATTTGTTCTACTGCTGCAACTGCGTCTTCAGTTAACACAAGCGTTTTCGCATTAAGAACTATATAAGTGCTTAATTCCGAAACCGTTACTACTTTTGACGAAGTCAAATTACGAGCCGACAAATATACGTTTTTATTTGCATTTGATAAAACAATTAAAGGCTTTTTATCAGCAACTTGCAAACTTTTTGTCATTGCTACGAAATCTTTCGTTTTTGGAGCTTCAAAGTTGAAGTTTTCAACAACAGTAATTTCGTTGTTCAACGCTTTATACGACAAAGCCGATTTGCGTGCCAACTGTTTTACTTTTTTATTTAATTTGAAGCTATAGTCACGTGGAACCGGACCAAACATACGGCCACCACCTACACGAACACCGGATTTAATATCACCCGGACGTGCGCCACCGCCGCCTTTTTGCTTGCCTAATTTACGAGTACTACCTGCTAATTCACTACGGCCTTTGGCTTTGTGAGTACCTTGACGTTGATTGGCCAAATATTGTTTCACATCTAAATAAATAGCATGGTCATTTGGCTCAATACCGAAGATTGCATCGTTTAACGATACTTTTCTTCCTGTGTCTTCTCCTTTTATATTTACTATACTTAGTTCCATGGTTATTTATTGATGATTACGATTGAACCTTTCGCTCCCGGAACTGAACCTTTAATCAAGATTAAGTTGTGTTCAGGAATTACTTTTAAAATTTGTAGGTTTTGCATGGTAACTTGATCTCCACCCGTACGGCCAGCCATACGCATACCTTTAAATACACGAGAAGGATAAGAAGAAGCTCCTAACGAACCCGGTGCACGCAGACGGTTATGTTGACCGTGAGTAGCTTGTCCTACCCCACCAAAACCATGACGTTTAACAACGCCCTGGAATCCTTTACCTTTTGAAGTTCCAACTACGTCGACAAACGTATCAGCTTCAAACATTTCACAAGTGATTGCATCACCTAATTTGAATTCAGTTTCGAATCCTTTGAACTCAACCAAGTGTCTTTGAGGCGCTACTCCAGCTGCTTTGAAACGACCTTGCTCAGCTTTGTTGGTGTGCTTTTCAGTTTTAACCTGAAAACCTACCTGTACAGCTTCGTAACCGTCGGTATCTACAGTTTTGATTTGAGTAACAACACAAGGACCTGCTTCGATAACAGTGCATGGTACATTTTTACCATCGGCACTGAAAACGGATGTCATTCCGATTTTTTTTCCTAATAATCCTGGCATTTCAATTGTTGTTTATAGACCCCTAACCCCAATTTTGGGGGAACAGTCATGTTTATTTATTAAATTTATTTGTAATTATTCTCATCCTTATGCAGGTTAAGACTCATCACACTTTGATTTCTACTTCTACGCCACTTGGCAATTCAAGTTTCATCAAAGCATCAACAGTTTTGCTGGTTGAGCTGTAAATGTCAATAAGACGTTTGTAAGATGAAAGTTCAAACTGCTCGCGCGATTTCTTGTTTACGAAAGTTGCACGGTTCACAGTGAAAATACGTTTGTGAGTAGGTAATGGAATAGGACCACTTACTACTGCACCTGTAGCTTTTACAGTCTTTACGATTTTTTCAGCCGATTTGTCAACCAGGTTGTGATCGTAAGATTTTAATTTGATTCTGATTTTTTGACTCATTGTCGTTTTTATATTTATTATTTATATTCTGTATAAAAAAGATTCCGGTTAAGAGTCATTCGCTAACCGCAAATCTATTTTCATGTATTGCACTACAATTCCCGATTAAATAAATAACCGGGAATTGTTGAACTTTATTAGAGTAATTCTACCTTACCTTTAGCTTCAGCTACAACTTCTTTTGCAATAGAGTTAGTCACTTCAGCATAATGATCAAACTCCATCGAAGAAGTAGCACGACCAGAACTGATAGTACGCAAAGCTGTAACATATCCGAAAGTTTCAGATAATGGAACTTTTGCTTTAACTACACGAGCACCTGAACGGCTAGATTCCATACCTTCTACCTGACCACGGCGTTTGTTCAAGTCACCAATAACATCACCCATGTTTTCTTCTGGTGTAACCACTTCCATTCTCATGATTGGTTCCAGAAGAACTGGTTTTGCTTTGGCACAAGCCGATTTATATGCAAGCGAAGCACAAATTTCAAATGATAATTGATCCGAGTCAACCGCGTGGAATGAACCATCAATTACTGTTACTTTCAAGTTATCCAATGGGAATCCTGCCAAAACACCATTTTTCATAGCTGCAGCAAAACCTTTTTGGATAGACGGAATGAATTCCTTAGGAATATTACCACCTTTTACCTGATCAACAAATTGTAAAGGTCCACCTTCGAAATCTTTATCCATAGGCTCAACTTTCACAATCATATCGGCAAACTTACCACGTCCACCTGATTGTTTCTTGTACGTTTCACGCAGTTGAACCGCCTGGGTAATAGCTTCTTTGTAATTTACCTGAGGACGACCCTGGTTACATTCAACTTTAAACTCACGTTTCAAACGATCAATAATGATTTCAAGGTGAAGTTCACCCATACCACTGATAATAGTTTGACCAGATTGCTCTTGAGTATGTACGGTAAATGTTGGATCTTCTTCTGCCAATTTAGCCAATCCAAGACCTAGTTTATCAAGATCTTTTTGAGTCTTAGGCTCAATTGAAATACCAATTACCGGTGCCGGGAAATCCATTGATTCCAACGTAATCAAATGGCCTTCGTCACACAAAGTATCACCTGTACGAATATCCTTAAATCCAACTCCCGCACCAATATCACCAGCCGAAATCAATTCAACAGCATTTTGTTTGTTAGAGTGCATTTGAAAAATACGCGAAATACGCTCTTTCTTTTCAGAACGGGTATTGTAAACGTAAGAACCAGCTTCCAATTTTCCAGAGTAAACTCTGAAGAAACACAAACGACCTACATAAGGATCGGTAGCAATCTTAAATGCCAAAGCACACAATGGTTCAGAAGCATCTGGATGACGTACAACTTGTTTCTCAGGATCACGTGGATCGAAACCTACTGTTTCTGGAGTATCCAACGGACTTGGGAGGTAAGCACAAACAGCATCTAACATAGTTTGCACACCTTTATTTTTGAAAGCAGAACCACAAATCATTGGATTGATTTCCATTGACAGTGTTGCCTTGCGGATAGCCACCTGAATTTCTTCAACTGTGATAGTAGAAGGGTCATCAAAGTATTTTTCCATCAACACATCATCGTATTCAGCAACAACTTCGAGCATTTTATCTCTCCATTCCTGAGCTTCGTCCAATAAATCAGCTGGAATTTCTTCCACATCATATTGGGCACCCATAGTTTCGTCATGCCAAAGAATCGCCTTCATTTTCACTAAATCGATAACGCCTTTGAATTTTTCTTCAGCACCGATAGGAATTTGAATTGGACATGGTTTTGCACCTAAAATGTCTTTTACCTGACGAACTACTTCATAGAAGTCAGCTCCGGAACGGTCCATTTTATTCACAAAACCGATACGTGGCACATTATATTTATCGGCCTGACGCCATACTGTTTCAGATTGAGGCTCAACACCACCAACCGCACAGAAAGTAGCAACAGCACCATCAAGAATACGAAGTGAACGTTCTACCTCAACTGTAAAGTCAACGTGTCCCGGGGTGTCAATCAGGTTGATTTTATATTTATCTCCTAAATAATCCCAAGAAGTAGTTGTTGCAGCAGAAGTAATAGTAATACCGCGTTCTTGTTCTTGCTCCATCCAGTCCATGGTAGCAGCACCATCATGTACTTCACCGATTTTATGAGTCAAACCAGTGTAAAACAGAATACGCTCGGAAGTAGTTGTCTTTCCGGCGTCGATATGCGCCATGATACCGATGTTTCTATTATAACTTAAATCTCCTTTAGCCATTTGTTAACTAGATTTTCTTTTTTATAATTGGTTACTTATTCAATTAAAACCTAAAGTGAGCAAATGCGCGGTTAGCTTCAGCCATACGGTGCATATCTTCCTTACGTTTGAAAGCACCACCCTGGTTATTGAAAGCATCAACGATTTCGGCAGCCAATTTATCAGCCATCGAGCGTCCTCCGCGTTTGCGAGAATATAATATAAGATTTTTCATTGAAATTGACTCCTTGCGATCAGCACGGATTTCGGTAGGAACTTGGAATGTAGCACCACCCACACGACGAGATTTCACTTCCACCAGCGGAGTAATGTTTTCTAGGGCTTTTTTCCAAATTTCAAGTGGGGATTTTTCTTCGTTCGGAAGCTTGTTTTTCACAGTCTCGAGCGATGAATAGAAAATGTCGAAGGCAGTAGATTTCTTGCCATCATACATCAAGTGGTTAACAAATTTTGTCACCATTGATTCATTGAAAACCGGATCAGGTAATACGACCCTCTTTTTTGGTTTCGATTTTCTCATTTTACTTAAAATTTCCGTTTTTGTTTTTTGGTTGCTTTAGTCTTACTTCAACGACTCCTCCGAGCCATTTACTCAACCTTTCATCTGCTACCTTAAAACGCAAACAAGTTTTTAAACTTGATTTTGTTAGTTTCTTTTTTGAAAGGAGATTGAAATTTGTTCCAGCATTTTCAGCTTAAACAGTATTTCTGCGTTCTACTTATTTCTTTTTACCTTTAACCGGTGCACCTTTAGCGGCTGCTTGTCCTGGTTTAGGGCGTTTTGCTCCATATTTCGAACGACGTTGCGTACGGCCATTAACACCGGCTGTATCGAGAGTTCCACGAACCACGTGATAACGTACACCTGGAAGGTCTTTTACACGACCACCACGTACCATTACGATAGAGTGCTCTTGCAAGTTGTGTCCTTCGCCCGGAATGTAAGCATTCACTTCTTTTTGGTTAGTCAAACGTACACGAGCTACTTTACGCATAGCTGAGTTCGGTTTTTTGGGAGTAGTAGTGTACACACGAACACAAACCCCGCGACGTTGAGGACATGAATCCAACGCTGGTGATTTGCTTTTGTCGATGAGTTCTGCTCTTCCTTTTCTAACTAATTGCTGAATTGTAGGCATTTTACTTTGTTTTTAATAACTTTAACTGCTTTATTTATATCCCTTTGGTTTTTATCCAAAATGGGTTGCAAAGATAGACATAATATTTTAAAAGACAATGCGTCAGCCACAATTATTTTCAATCCCACTGACAATCAACTTATAACCAGAATTAAATTCTATTTCACCACATGTAATATTCAAATAATCAACCAGCTGTACATTCACTATTAAAACAGACCTACTCATACCTACTCTTAGTTAAATATTTTATCTCATTCCATAAAAAACAGAAAGGTCGTAGTTAAACTACGACCTTTCTGTTTTTTATGGAATCTATTTTAATTTTGTCCAAACGAACCACCCACGATATCGAGCAATTCATTAGTAATTGCTTGTTGACGGGATTTATTGTATTGCAACGAAAGTTCCTGTAACAAATCAGTGGCATTATCAGTGGCTATTTGCATGGCCATGGTTCTTGCTGCATGTTCCGAAGCGTTAGAATCAAGCAAAGCTGTGTAAATTTTAAGCCTTAGTACCTTTGGTATTAATTCAGACATAATTGTAGCCCGATCCGGCTCGACGATGTAATCGAGAGCCACCACCCCTTTATCAGCTGGTTTAAGTTGTATTGGCAAAAATGTTTCGCAGGTCAAAACCTGTGAGCTTTTACTTACAAAATGATGATAAACCAATTCAACTTTATCAATATCCTTATTCTGGAACATTTGAATCAAATTATCCGCCAAACTCAAAATTCCCGCATAGCTAGGTTTATCCGCTAAATCGTCAAAATGAGCTTCTGGTTCAAAACCTAATTTGCGGCTAACTTTAGCCACCTTTTTTCCTACAGGGAAAATCAATATGTGCTCACGACCTAACTTCTGGTATTTTTCAACAGTTTGAGTCAGCAATTTCGCCACATTAGAATTATAACCGCCGCACAAACTTGAGTTTGACGAAAAGACAACAATAGCAACACGCTTAACCTCCCGCACTTCAGAAAAAACAGAAGCTGTACTTTCCTCTGCACTTAAAAAATTATTCAGCAGGATATTCAATTTTTGCTCATACGGGAAAAAATTCTCGATGGTCTTTTGCGCTTTACGCAATTTTGCGGAAGACACCATCTTCATCGCAGACGTGATCTTCTGAGTCGACTGTACCGACTGTATACGTGATTTTATTTCCTTTAATGAAGCCATAAATTCAATGTATAATTAATCAATGCGTAATGCACAATTAAATACTTTACTTTTAAAAGTTCCCTTACGAGAATCTACGAGTTCCCACTTTAAACTGCTAGCCTTTTAGCAACTTCTCCTGCAACCTTTTCAAGTATACTGGTTACAGAATCGTTGATAACTCCTTTTTTAAGCACATCCAGAACATCTGCCTGATGTGATAATTCCAACACCATCAGGAATTCTTTTTGAAAATCCTGAACTTTAGTCAGCGGAACATTGGCCAACAACCCGTGTGTTCCACAATAAAGAACAGCAACCTGCTTTTCAACCGACAATGTTTCATGCAAAGGTTGAACGAGCAAGCGGGTGTTTTTTTGACCTTTATCAATAGTCATGGCTGTTACGGGATCCATATCACCACCAAACTTCGTAAACGCTTCTAATTCCCTGAATTGAGCCTGATCCATTTTCAATGTACCAGCCACTTTTTTCATAGCTTTAATTTGTGCATTACCACCCACACGCGAAACTGAGATACCCACATTGATTGCCGGACGGTTTCCCTGATTAAATAAGTCAGTATCCAAGAATATCTGACCATCAGTAATAGAAATTACATTGGTAGGAATATACGCTGACACGTCCCCTGCCTGCGTTTCGATAATTGGCAAAGCTGTCAAAGAGCCACCACCCTTTACCTTTCCTTTCAAACTTTCAGGCAAATCGTTCATCTGTTCCGCAACTTCTTGTTGGGAAATCACGCGAGCTGCACGTTCAAGCAAACGGGAATGTAAATAGAAAATATCACCAGGATAAGCTTCACGCCCTGAAGGACGGCGAAGAATCAAAGATACCTCACGATATGCCACAGCTTGTTTAGATAAATCATCATAAACAACCAAAGCATGACGGCCTGTATCGCGGAAGAACTCACCAATAGATGCTCCTGCAAATGGGGCATAATATTGCAAAGCTGCGGGATCAGAAGCATTGGCTGCCACTATAATGGTATATTCCATAGCTCCATGTTCCTGTAAAGTATTGAGTATAGAAGCCACAGTTGAACCTTTTTGTCCGATAGCAACATAGATACAATACACAGGATCACCAGCATCAAAATTAGCTTTTTGATTAATAATGGCATCAATAGCCACACTTGTTTTTCCAGTCTGACGGTCACCGATAATCAACTCCCGTTGCCCGCGACCAATTGGAATCATGGCATCAATAGCCTTCAACCCTGTTTGAAGTGGCTGGTTCACGGGTTGCCTGTAAATAACACCGGGAGCTTTACGTTCGAGAGGCATTTCAATCATCTCGCCGGTCACTTTGCCTTTTCCATCCAAGGGTTCTCCCAATGGATTAATAACCCGTCCAAGCATTCCTTCACCAACATTGATAGAAGCAACACGTTTGGTTCGTTTCACCGTATAACCTTCCTTAATTTGACTGGTAGGTCCAAGTAATACCGCTCCGACATTATCCTCTTCCAAGTTCATTACGATGGCTTTGATTCCGTTCTCAAACTCCAGCAATTCGTTAGCCTCAGCATTGCGAAGTCCATAAATACGAACTACACCGTCGCTAACCTGCAGTACAGTACCTACTTCATCAAACTGAACGCTGGTATCAATTCCCTCGAGTTGCATCCGAAGTATTTCAGATACTTCGCTCACCTTAATATTATCAGACATCTTATTTTAATTAATAATTAATTAACCCTAATTCATAATCGACAGACTGAAGCAGTTTTAATTATGCATTATGAATCTTATTAAACTGTTTTTTTGTTTCTCTCAATATAATCATTCTTGATTCTACGAAGTTGTCCGGAAATACTCGCATCCCAGCGTACAAAGTCAACTTCGAACATAAACCCACCCAAGATTTCAGGATCAATTATTTTCTCCATTTCAATACTTCCGCCAGTCGTATTTTCGACCATTTTCATCAACCTCTCTTCAACGTCGGCAGTAACAGGAGCCGCTGTAGTAAGTTTTCCGTAATGAATATTTTTTTGTTTGCGGTATAAATCAACATACTTCAATGCAACGGAGAGTAAATGAACTTCCCGATTATTATCCAACAACAAGTCCAGAAATTTTTCAAACGGCTTGCTGACACTTCCACCTGCAGCCAAAATAACAATTTTCCGCTTATCGGCTTTAGAAAGTACTGGATTATCAAGCACAGATCTCAACTCACTAAATTGAAAATAGCTCTTCGCAATCGCTTTTGCTTCATTATATACACGATTCTGCTCTTCACTCGCGTTGGCAAAATCCAATAAAGCAGTGGCATAACGAACCGGTATGAGTCCTGTATTCATAAATGATTATGATTTAGAGATATTGATTTCGTCAAGCAAGCGATTTATCATGGTCATTTGCTCTTCTTTCTTTTCCAATTGCCCGCGAAGTACTTTTTCGGCGATATCAACCGATAATTCAGCTACCTGACGGCGAATGTCGCGAATGGCATCCTCTTTTTCAATAAGAATTTGCTTTCTGGCTTCTTCTATGAGTTTAGAAGCCTCAATTCCGGCTTTTTCTTTGGCTTCTTTTATCAATAAATCCCGAGTCTGAGCTGCATCGTTCATGATCTTCACCTGTTCCCTACGGGCATTGTCCACAATAGCTTCACCCTGAGCTTTCACCACAGCCATTTGTTCATAGGCCTGCTTAGCTATAAGTAGAGATTCGTCAATATAAGTTTTACGACTTTCCACCATTTTAATGATGACTGGGAAGCCGTATTTCACAAGGATAAAAGCAACTATTCCGAATGATAAAAACATCCAGAATAACAGACCGGAATCAGGCAATAATAACGACATAATTCATAAATTTACAACCAACAATTATTTATCGTTGATTAATTTTACAATACACTTTGGTATTCAGACCTTTGAATTCGGATCAAAATTAAAGAATAAATCCGCACACTACGATAGCAAACAAAGTAGCACCTTCAACAAGCGCAGCAGCAATAATCATAGACATACGAATATCAGAACCAGCTTCAGGCTGACGGGCAATACCATCCATGGCAGATCCACCAATACGGCCAATACCTAAACCAGCACCAATTACAGCAAGTCCTGCACCAAGTCCTGCACCTAATTTTCCTAAACCTGCTGCCCCTGCAGCTGCTTGCAATAAAACTGTCAATAACATAATTTTTTTATTTAAACGGTTATTTTAATGTCTGAAGCCGACCAACTAAAGTACAATGACTTTCTGCTGTTGACTTTCTTATTTATTTTAATTAAAAACGATTTCTTTTTGACCGAATGTAAAATACAAACTTATTTATGCTCTTCCTTTGCATGGTGAGGTTCAACCCTTGCCAACCCAATAAACACGGCTGAAAGCATAGTAAACACATAGGCCTGAATGTAGGCTACCAACAATTCCACCAAGTTGATAAACACGTTAAACAATACCGAAACAATACTCATACTGGTATTCATAGCCACGCCAAGTTTTACCGTCACAAATACCAAGCAAGTTAACCCCAATACAATAGAGTGGCCGGCAAGGATATTTGCAAAAAGACGAATCATCAAAGCAAATGGTTTTGTAAAAACACCAACAATCTCAATAGCTGGCATTAATGGTATTGGAACCTTTAACCAAACAGGTACATCCGGCCAAAAAATTTCTTTAAAATATTCCTTGCTCCCAAAGATATTTACAATAAAAAACGTGATCAAGGCCAATACAAAAGTTATGGCGATATTTCCGGTTACGTTAGCCCCACCAGGGAAAATGGGAATTAAACCCATCAAATTATTTATGAAGATGAAAAAGAATACAGTGAGTAAATATGGCGCAAATCGACGATAATCTTTTCCTATACAAGGCTTTATAACATCATCGTTCACGTTCATTATAAACATTTCCATAAACCCGACAAAACCCTTCTTTGATTCAAATGTATCTTTTTTGTACGAACGAGCTACCGACAGAATAATAATTATGAGCAATAAACTATTGAACAATACCGAGAAAACTACCTTTGTAATAGAAATATCAAACGGTCTTACATCTTTTCCCTGATCATCTTTCTCTACAATCTTACCTTTATATTTTCCATCTGTGGCAATCGATAAACCATCATGTTGAGCTCCTTCGTGAAATGCAGAAGACAAAAACACGTGCCAACCAGTTGTCTGACTATAAACAATAACCGGTAATGGAATCGCAATATCCGTCTCACCTATTTTAGTAATATGCCAAGTATAAGAATCTGCTAAATGCTCTAGAATCAATTCCTTTACATTTAGTTCTTCCTTTGGTTTTTCAGCAGACACTGGTTCATTAGCCAGAACATACGATCCTGACAGAAAGACAAATATTGCTATTAAGCCTATAATTTTACGTAAGTTACTCATCTATTTTTTTACTTTTAATTATTTCTTCCACTTTGTAGAAAAAATAAGTTTCCAAACCCAGATACACTAAGTAGTAACCAATAAAAACGATACTAAAGTCGCGTAATTGCTCTTTTACAAACAACAAGTAAATTCCTCCGAAAAGAATACTCGCCATAACTTTACTAAGTCGCAATATCATATACAGGTTAACCAGCTTTAACTGGCTTTCTTTCCTATCTCGCGTGATTACCTGAATAAGAATCAAACCCATAATATAAAAGAAACAAGGAATTACCGGATACCAACCAAAATAACTCTCTGGAAGAGCCTTTTTCAGCAAGAACCAAACTCCCCAACCACAAATCAACATGGTGAGGGTTAGTATGATCTCCAGGTTTCTTTTAAGCTTTTCCATTCAATCAGGCTTTCACAATCTCAAGACAAACCGTAATTATATTCTTACTTATCTCGGCAAACCCACCATCAATATTCAATTCAGTTTCTTTCTTTTCAACCAAAAAACTTAATCTCCCTTTTGCCAAAGAAGAAATTAATGGCGCATGATTTTCCCACACCGTAAAAAGTCCACTTGTTCCAGGCAGCGTCACTGAAGTCACTTCGCCGGAAAAGAATATTTGTTCAGGAGTGATTATCTCAAGCTTCATTTACACTTATTTTTTTGATTGTTCAATTAACTTTTGACCTTTAGCGATAGCATCATCAATCGTTCCAACACTTAAGAATGCCATTTCAGGAAGATAATCCAAGTCGCCATCCAAAATCATTTTGAACCCACGGATTGTTTCAGCAATAGGCACCATTACTCCGGGAATACCCGTAAATTGAGCAGCCATATAAAATGGTTGAGACAAGAAACGTTGCACTTTACGGGCACGGTTGACTACCAAACGGTCTTCTTCCGATAATTCTTCCATACCGAGAATGGAAATAATATCTTGTAACTCTTTATTACGTTGCAAAATTTGTTTTACGCGTTGAGCTGTATTATAGTGATCTTCGCCAACCACCAACGGATCAAGAATACGCGAAGTAGATTCAAGCGGATCTACAGCAGGGAAAATACCAAGCTCGGAAATCTTACGGCTAAGTACTGTTGTCGCATCCAAATGCGAGAAAGTTGTAGCCGGAGCGGGGTCAGTCAAGTCATCTGCAGGCACATAAACTGCTTGAACCGAAGTAATAGATCCATTTTTTGTAGAAGTAATACGTTCCTGCATGATTCCCATTTCGGTAGCCAGCGTTGGTTGATAACCTACGGCCGAAGGCATGCGACCAAGCAAAGCTGAAACCTCTGAACCTGCTTGCGTAAAACGGAAAATATTATCGATAAAGAAAAGGATATCGCGGCCACCTTCACCACCACCATCACGGAAAGATTCAGCCACAGTCAAACCTGACAAAGCAACTGATGAACGTGCTCCAGGAGGTTCGTTCATTTGTCCAAACACGAGTGTTGCCTGCGATTTTTCCACTTCAGAATAATCAATTTTGGATAAATCCCAATCACCCTCTTCCATACTCTTTTTGAACTCTTCACCATAACGGATTACACCCGAATCAATCATTTCGCGAAGCAAGTCATTACCTTCACGCGTACGTTCACCCACACCGGCAAAAACTGAAAATCCATTATGCCCTTTTGCAATATTATTAATCAACTCCATGATCAACACGGTTTTACCTACACCGGCACCACCGAAAAGACCAATCTTACCTCCTTTTGAATATGGCTCAAGCAAGTCAATTACCTTAATCCCAGTTGATAGGATTTCCTGACTGGTCGTCAAATCTTCAAATTTAGGCGGTTCGCGATGAATTGGATAAGCACCTTTTTTATCTAACGATTTCATACCATCAATGGAATCACCGATTACATTCATCAAGCGTCCTTTTACTTGATCGCCAATTGGCATGGAAATAGCCGTTCCCATCGCCACAGCTTTCAAACCACGACGAAGTCCATCAGTCGAATCCATGGCCACTGTACGAACTGTATTCTCTCCAATATGTTGTTGAATTTCAACAATCAGTTCTTTCCCATTTCCACGGTCGATGCTCAACGCATCGTGAATGGCAGGTAATTTCACCTCATCCTTTCCTTTCAAATCAAAGAAAACATCGACCACTGGCCCGATGATTTGTGAAATATGTCCTATTAACTCTGACATAGATTATAGCGTTTTGATAATTGATTATTCTGTTTGTTTTTTAAAATTAAGTCGCAAATTTACACTAATAAGTTTGCTTTCTATCCTCGCCCAAAGTATAAAAAAATCTAATAAAAATTAGTTTCGTTTAATGAGATATAAAAAAGACACCTTGACTGTTGCATAAACAACTAAAAATCTTCGGTATAAACCGAAAAACTAAACGATATCACCCATAGGAATGCCATACACAATGCTAGGCCGCAAATCTTTCATTCTTAGTCTAATTTCAACACTTCCAAAAACGCTTTTTGTGGCACCTCCACGTTGCCAATCTGCTTCATGCGTTTCTTTCCTTTTTTCTGTTTTTCCAACAGCTTCCGTTTACGACTGATATCACCCCCGTAACATTTGGCAGTCACATCCTTACGCACAGCTTTGATAGTTTCGCGCGAAATGATTTTTGCTCCAATAGCCGCTTGCACAGCAATATCAAATTGCTGCCGTGGAATCAATTCTTTTAATTTTTCGCACATGCGCTTTCCGAGCGGAACAGCATTATCAATGTGGATAAGACACGAGAGCGCATCCACCGACTCACCATTCAACAAAATATCCAAACGAATTAATTTTGAGGGTCGGAATCCATTCATATGGTAATCGAATGAAGCATAACCTTTCGAAATACTTTTCAGACGATCGTAAAAATCGAATACAATTTCACCCAACGGCAAATCATAAATTAATTCCATACGGTTTCCTGAAATGTAATTTTGCTTCACCAATTCGCCACGTTTTCCCAAACAAAGTGTCATGATTTGCCCGATATAATCAGTACGAGTGATTATAGAAGCGCGAATATAAGGCTCTTCGATGCGGTCGATCGACATAATATCTGGCAATCCAGACGGATTATGTACCTCTATCAAATCACCTTTGTTTGTATATACTTTATAAGAAACATTCGGAACAGTAGTAATCACATTCATATCGAACTCACGATCAAGCCGTTCCTGAATAATTTCCATATGCAACATGCCAAGAAAACCGCAGCGGAATCCAAAACCCAACGCCACCGACGATTCTGCTTCAAAAGTAAGCGAAGCATCATTCAGTTGAAGTTTTTCGATAGAAGAACGCAAGTCTTCAAAATCCTCGGTTTCAATTGGATAGACACCAGCAAAAACCATTGGCTTTACTTCCTGGAATCCTTCAATAGATTTGGCACACGGACGTTTCACATGCGTAATCGTATCACCCACTTTTACTTCCTTCGAAGTTTTGATTCCTGAAATGATATATCCAACATTACCAGCACTTAAAGACTTAGTTGGCGACATTTCAAGTTTAAGAATACCAATCTCTTCAGCATAATATTCTTTTTCAGTATTCACAAATTTGACCAGATCGCCTTTGTTGATAGTACCGTTTTCAATTTTAAAATAAGCTATAATTCCCCGGAACGAATTAAACACCGAATCGAAAATAAGACATTGCAAAGGAGCTTCCGGATCACCCTTAGGTGCCGGAATACGGTTTACTATAGCCTCCAAGATCTCATAAACACCCATGCCAGTCTTGCCGCTGGCCCGAATAATTTCTTCCGGCTTGCAACCCAATAACTCCACAATCTGGTCTTCCACTTCATCAGGCATGGCATTATCCATGTCCATTTTATTCATTATGGGAATAATTTCCAAATCATGCTCAATAGCCATATACAAATTAGAGATTGTCTGAGCCTGTATCCCCTGCGTAGCATCTACAATCAACAAAGCTCCTTCGCAAGCTGCAATGGAACGTGAAACTTCGTACGAAAAATCGACGTGCCCCGGGGTATCAATCAAATTAAAAACATATTCTTCACCATTGAGTTTATAACTCATCTGGATAGCATGGCTCTTAATTGTAATGCCACGTTCGCGTTCCAAATCCATATTATCAAGAACCTGCGCCTGCATTTCTTTACCTGCTACAGTATTTGTAAACTCCAGCAAACGGTCGGCCAAGGTACTTTTCCCATGATCAATATGGGCTATAATGCAAAAATTGCGGATATTATTCATTCGTAAATTACTTCAATTTGAGTTTGGTTTGCAAAAATACGCAAAAAACATGAATAATAAAAGCAGAACACACGCACAACATAAACATCTGATTGAATATAACTTAAAGCGCTTAATCCGCTTTAAAATCAATTATTGGGAAGTACATTATTACCTTTCAAGTTTATACTTGATTTTTATTCATATTGAAAATTAAGCCCAGATTCCACTAAAAGAAAAAATTCAAAAAAATTTCATTTTATTTGATTTGATTTATTCATGTCTATTTCAAGATTTTAAAACAAGTATCAAAACCAAACAAGCCGTATACCTGCAAGAATTTTCATCTCTTTTTTATCAACACCCTTGCAGAATAAAAAAAACGCCGTATATTTGCACCCGCTAAGCCGAAAGGTACCATAGCTCAGTTGGTAGAGCAAAGGACTGAAAATCCTTGTGTCCCCGGTTCGATTCCTGGTGGTACCACGCAACAAAACAGCTTCAAATCATTGATTTGAAGCTGTTTTGTTTTAATCTTATCCTTCACCTCTCTTAATTGTTTACTATGATCTTTAGGCTCTCAGCCACATGCAACCGCGAACTAAACAACAGATAATCGTTTTTACAACAAAAAAGCTTAGTACACCGTACAGCATTTTCAAAATTCCTCATCTTCATCAACAATAATGCTTTCTGTACAAAAATTGCAAAAACAAAGTGCTGATCGTAATTGTTTAAAGATTAGCAAAATGATTTTTGCCTTTCCATACTAAAAATCTTTGAAAATTATCATTTCAAGACAAGTAACGATTTTAGTAACACCCTTAAATTTATACACATTATGAGAAAGAATTGGCTTTTATTCACAATGCTATGCCTTTTTGCCGGGATTTTTGTTTCATGCGCAAAGAAACAGAATGAGAAGAAGGAAATTATCATCGCAGTCATCCCGAAAGTAGACAATGCAATCTTTGACCAAGTCAAACAAAGTGCGATAGATGCGGCAAAAGAGCTAGGAATTACCGTAACCTGGGAAGCCCCAACTTCCATCGACGGAAAGAAACAAAAAGAATTGATTGAAAATTTGATCCGGTACAAGGTAGATGGAATCTTAATTAGCTGCAACGATGCAGAGGCACTAAAAGAGCCTATAAATAAAGCAATTAAAGCCGGAATAAAGGTAGCTACCTTCGATTCTGATGCTCCTAAAAGCGATCGGATATTTTACATTGGAACCGACAATAAAAAAGCGGGGAAAATTTGCGGCGAAACCATGATGAGCTTATACGAGAAAGCTCACAAAAAACCAAACCAAATCATTGTCCTATGTGGTGGAATGGGCGCTAACAATATGTCCGAAAGACTAATAGGATTACGCTCTGTCATTAGCGACAAAATCATACCTAAAGTTCTCTACTCATTTGAAATGTCCGACTATGGAAAAGAATTGCTAACTGACAATTTAAGCAAGAATAATAAAATCAATGGAGTGCAAATGATCTGGGGAGTTCCTGCATTGAATGGAGTGAATGAATTTCCAGCTTTATCCAAGTTCATGAAAGATGGAGGTATTTCCGTATTCTTTGATGTTTCAAAACCGCTGCTATACTATATCAAGGATAATCCGAATTGCGCTACCATGAAGCAAGATTTTCATGCCATGGGGCACGATGGTGTGACAAATCTATATAATGCCATCCAAGGAAAAACATACAAATTAGAAATCCTATACGATGTAAAAGTTATCGATCAGAACAACGCTGCTGAAGAACTTAAAAAACTATAAGCAAAACATAAAAGAGAACAAAAAGAGCCTGACAAGTGTCAGGCTCTTTTTGTTCTACAATCAAATCCATGCAATTAATTACTTTCAATCTGAACATTTTCTGCAAAAAATATCGTATCTTTGCGCGCGAAAATTAGATGTTTAAAAATAAGAAAAATGTAATTTTATGAATGTAGTTACAAAAACCATTACATTGGGTGATGGACGTACCATTTCTATTGAGACAGGAAAATTGGCTAAACAAGCCGATGGCTCTGTTATGGTTCGCATGGGCGACACAATGCTTTTAGCCACAGTTTGTTCGGCTCAAAATGCAGTACCTGGAACGGATTTCATGCCGCTTTCAGTTGATTATAAAGAAAAATATGCCGCTTTCGGACGTTATCCCGGTGGTTTTTTGAAACGTGAAGGTCGTGCTTCAGATTACGAAATCTTAGTATCCCGCTTGGTTGACCGCGCTTTGCGCCCTTTGTTCCCCGATGATTTTCATGCTGAGACTTTCGTCAATGTAATGCTTGTTTCTTCCGATGGAGAAGACATGCCTGATGCGTTAGCCGGTTTGGCTGCTTCAGCTGCTTTAGCTGTTTCGGATGTTCCTTTCAATGGCCCAATTTCTGAATGCCGTGTTGCACGCATCGATGGGAACTTCGTTATAAATCCGACTTTTGCCCAATTGGCAACTGCCGATTTGGAAATCATGGTTGCCGCTACTATCGACAACATCATGATGGTGGAAGGTGAAATGAAAGAAGTAAGCGAGGAAGTTTTATTGGAAGCAATGAAAGTGGCCCACGATACTATCAAAGATCATTGCAAAGTGCAGTTGGAATTGATGGAAGCTGTAGGAAAAACAGTAAAGCGTGTTTATTGCCACGAGGATAATGACGAAGATCTGAAAAAAGATATTTGGGAAAAAACTTACGACAAAGTATATGCAATCGCAACAGCTTGCAATCCAAACAAACACGAACGCATTGAAAACTTTGAAGCTGTAAAAGCTGAATATATTGCAGGTTTGGAGCCAGAAGTTGCAGAAGCAAAAAAAGGACTGATTGGCAAATACTACCATGAAGTTGAGAAAGAAGCTATGCGCCGCTCTATTTTGGACGAAGGCAAACGTTTGGATGGCCGTAAAACTACTGAAATCCGCCACATCTGGTCTGAGGTTGATTATTTACCCGGAGCTCACGGTTCTGCTATATTTACCCGTGGCGAAACTCAATCATTGACTACTGTTACATTGGGGACAAAAATGGATGAGAAAATTGTTGACGACGCTTTAACAAAAGGAAAAGAACGTTTCTTACTGCACTATAACTTTCCTCCATTCTCAACAGGCGAAGCAAAAGCTTCACGTGGCGTAGGCCGCCGTGAAGTAGGTCATGGTAACTTGGCTTTGCGTGCTTTGAAAAACATGATTCCAGAAAACTACCCTTACGTGGTACGTGTGGTTTCTGATATTTTGGAGTCAAATGGGTCATCTTCAATGGCTACGGTTTGCGCCGGAACGCTGGCGCTAATGGATGCCGGTGTTGAAATCAAAAAACCGGTTTCAGGTATCGCGATGGGATTGATTTCTGAAAATAAAGGTAAAAACTTTGCTGTTCTATCTGATATTTTGGGTGACGAAGATCACCTCGGAGATATGGACTTCAAGGTAACCGGAACAAAAGATGGTATCACTGCGACCCAAATGGATATCAAAGTAGACGGACTTTCTTACGAAATTCTTGAAACAGCGTTGAGCCAAGCAAAAGCAGGTCGTATGCACATTCTCGGAAAAATCCAGGAAACATTGGAAGCTCCACGCGCTGATATGAAGCCAAACGCTCCTCGTATTGTGGCTATGTTCATTCCGAAAGAAATGATCGGTGCCATCATCGGACCTGGTGGAAAAATCATTCAAAACATGCAAGCTGAAACAGGTGCCATCATTACTATCGAAGAACAAGGCGACCAAGGACGTGTGGAAATTGCTGCTAACAATAAAGCTGCCATCGATGCTGCTATTGCTAAAATCAAAGGCATTGTTGCCATTCCTGAAGTCGGAGAGACTTATCCTTCGAAAGTAAAATCGGTTATGCCTTATGGTGCATTCGTTGAGTTCATGCCAGGCAAAGAAGGATTGTTACACATATCTGAAATCGATTGGAAACGCATTGAAACCATGGATCAAGCCGGCATTAAAGAAGGCGATATGATCGATGTAAAGTTGCTAGAAATCGACCAAAAGACAGGCAAATTCAAACTTTCCCGCAAAGCATTGATGCCACGTCCTCCTCGTGAAGAAAAACCAAAAGCTGAATAATATTGGCTGCTGATAATTAAATAGAAAAGCTGCAATCTGTAATGGGTTGCAGCTTTTTTTGATTATTTGTGTATTCCTTATTTTTGGTTATCTCTGTAGATATACGGAGAGTTTCCCAACATGTTTGTCTCCTTTCTGTAAGACTACAGTGAATTGCCCAATGTTGGTCTCCTTCCTGTAGAACAAAAGCAGATAAAAACCATGGATTTCACCCTCCTGCCTTCGCCCCTATGGGACCGAATCCTCTTTAGACCATTCGTTTCTGCCAGCTTTGAATCCCTACAGGATTCATGAGGATAAACAACGGATACTCACATTTTCTTTTTACTTTTGTATTCAAATCAGTCTGAAATTCTAAATCACAGTTAGATATGAAAAAGATACAATTTCTTCTCCTGTTACTATCCCTTACAATCCCCTTATTCGCAGCCAATCCGCTGGAAAATTTCATCAACAATCCCATATTGGAAAATGCGAATGTAAGTTTGCTGATCAAGGAACTGGAAACCAATAAAACCATTTACGAATACCGTCCAAACAACGTTACCATCCCGGCTTCCACCATGAAACTGGTCACTACAGCTACTGCACTCGAACTGCTCGGTCCGACGTTTTGCTTTCAAACAAAACTTGAAATTGATGGGACACTGAATCCCAATGGCATTTTGAATGGCAATCTGTATATCCGTGGGGGGGGCGACCCTACGTTGGGTTCAGAGAAAATGGGTGATCAGGATTTTCTGAAACAATGGGTCGAAGCCGTAAAACAAGCAGGCATACGGAAAATAAATGGTCAGATTGTGGCTGATGGAACTTTATTCGACGAAGAGGGCGTTAATCCCAAATGGACATGGGAAGATATTGGCAATTATTACGCGGCCGGAGCCTATGGCATTTCGTATATGGACAACATGTACAGGCTGGTTTTGCGTTCCGGCTTAATTGGCAGCACTCCCGAGATTTTACGTACAGAACCAGAAATAGCTTCACTGACATTTGAAAATCATCTGACATCGACTGAAATAGATTCGGATAGCGCTTACTTTTATGGTGCCCCTAAATCAAACCACAGGATTATTCGCGGCGAGATTCCTGCCAACCGGTTGGAATTTACGATCAAAGGAGACATTCCGAACCCAAGCCTTCTGCTAGCCGAGCATTTTCAAGCCAAATTGAAGGAAAATGGCATAACCGCAACCGAGTTGCCATCGGATGTTGTGAAGAAAACAACCGAACGCAAAATCATCCATATCCACAATTCCCCACCGTTGAGCGAAATCATTGCAGAAACCAATGTACATAGCAATAATGGCTATGCTGAAGAAATTTTCCGCTATCTGGCGCTAAAGAGCAACCCTATAGCAACATCGAACGGCGCTATTCGCGAAATAAGATCATTCTGGAAGACAAAAAATTTACCTATCAACCAGCTTTTCATGTATGATGGTTGCGGTTTATCGCCATTAGATGCGGTTTCAGCCAATTTCTATGTGGAGCTACTCGCTTACATGAGAGCCAAGAGTCTGAACAAAGAAGCATTCTTCAATTCCCTCCCTGTATCGGGTAAAAGCGGTACACTCACAAATTTTCTGGCAAAAACATCATTAACCGGAAGGGTTCATGCTAAAAGTGGCACCATCGGCGGTGTGAAAAGTTACGCCGGTTACATCGAAAAAAATAATAAGACCTATGTGTTTTCGATTTTGGTGAATCATTTTAATGGTACATCCAAAGCTGCAACCCGAAAAATAGAAGATTTCCTGTTACAGGTAGTAACAAGCAACAAAAAATAAAATTCAAAAAAAGATAATCAAAACACTCCACATGCAGAACAGCTTATACCTGAAACAAACTCATTCGACCAACACTTTGCTGCGGGAAATGCTACGTGAAAAAACATTACCCGAAGGCTTTGTTGTGCAAACCGATTTTCAAACGGCAGGTAAAGGGCAGGTTGGGAATTCATGGGAGTCGGAAGCGGGAAGGAACTTGCTTTTCAGCCTGGTTCTTTACCCTCAGCAACTGGCTGTTGACAATCAATTTCTACTCTCTCAGCTGGTCAGTCTGGGCATAAAAAAGGCACTGGACGAATACACCGAGCATATCACCGTAAAATGGCCAAATGATATCTATTGGAATGATAAGAAATTGGTAGGGATTCTGATCGAAAACTCCCTCCAAGGAAACAAAATAAAATCAGCTGTGATTGGAATTGGCCTGAATGTAAACCAAAAAGAGTTTATCAGCAATGCTCCAAATCCGGTTTCACTGCTGCAAATTACCGGAAAACGACAAAACAGAAAACTCTTGCTTACAAAGATCTGCCAAAACATATTGGAACTTTACAAAGAATTAAATTCGAAAAAGATCCGGGCTAATTACGCAGCCGCTTTGTATCGGAAAGACGGTTTCCATGCGTTCAATGCCAATGATGAAACTTTCAACGCAAGGATTATTCAAGTACATCCGGACGGAAAGCTAGAACTGGAAACGGAAAGCGGAGAAACAAGATATTTTTATTTCAAAGAAGTAAAATTCATCGTTTGACTCAGAAACCAGACACTGATTCCATATCTGTTATTTATTTGATCTCTTCGTAGTCAACATACTCACCTTCAGTTTTATCAAATATTTTCGATTTCGAAGCTGGTTGATCAAAGTCTTGCGACTGACTACCTTGAGCCTGATTAGCTGCATGCCTTCCAAAACTGAAAATAGAGCGGATAAATCCGAAAACGGCTGAAATGATAATTAAGCCGATCACTAAAACAAAAATGACAATAAAAAATAGAAAATTCAACATACTTCCAATGCTTTGTTTTTAATCAAAATACATCTTTTGCTACCCGCTTGACACTCTGGGTAGCCATCATGCTGTAAAAATGAATACTTGGTACGCCGTGTGCCTTCAAATCCTTCGCTTGTTTTGTACACCACTCCACTCCTACTTCAACGGCATCAGCATCACTTTTACATTTACGCAATTCGGCAGCAAATTCTTCAGGAATCTCCGAACGGAAAATTTTTGGCAACACCGTCAGTTGATTTATTAGCGTAATCGGCTTAATTCCAGGGATAATTGGCACATTAATACCATTGGCCTTACACTTCTCTACAAAATCATAATACTTCTGGTTGTCAAAAAACATTTGTGTTACCAGATATTCAGCGCCTGCATCTACTTTTTGTTTTGCATAAAATAAATCCGACTCCAGATTAGGCGCTTCCTCGTGTTTCTCGGGATAGCAAGCCATTCCATATGAAAAAGGGGCAATCGGTGATTTCATTTTCGAACCATCCAAAAACAAACCCTGATTGAAATTGTTCACCTGAACCTGCAGCTCTGTAGCATTCTTATGACCTGTTGGCGAAAATTCACGTTCATGTTTAGCTTTATCACCACGAAGCAATAATAAATCTGTTATTCCCAAAAACTGAAGGTCAATAAGTGCATACTCCGTTTCTTCGCGGGTAAACCCACTGCAGATTATATGCGGTACTACAGCAATTTTATATTTATTCTGAATGGCAGCTGCAATAGCAACCGTACCGGGACGATGACGCTCTGCAACCTGTTCAAAAAGACCTTGTGTATTTTCTTTAAAAACCAGCTCACTCCGATGCGTCGTAATATTAATATATTTCGGATCAAATTCGCGTAGCGTATCTATGGTTCTGTACACTGTTTCAATGCCATTCCCTTTTAACGGGGGCAACAATTCAAACGAAAAAGCCGTTGTCTTGGCATTTCTAATCTTCTCTACAACACTCATGAACAATCTATGGTTAGCTATAACCCAATTAAAGGATTTGAATCTTTAATTGGAAACAGGTATTTTAATTTCAAATTTGAATGCAAAAGTACGATTTTTTTTTCAATTTCAGTTTTCCGAACATCAGGCTGCTAACGCGCAATGTCCAACTGCGTTAATCGAAACTTTCATGCACTCATCACTATTTTTCAATATTCGTTTCTTATCTAAATACAATTCCGGTAAGTTTTTCTGAACTTTCCCATAGTTTCCGGGCACTTTCTCTATCGTTAGAAGCAGCATTTGATGTGACCACTACGGGATATCCTTTCATTTCTCGCTTGCCATCAGGCCCATAAAATTCCCCACCTTTTGCATTAGGATCGACTGAAGCTCTTAGCTCCGGAAGAACTCCCATAAAAGCAGGTTGAACCATAACCGAAAACACTGGTTTTAATAATTTCAACACCCAGCGGGGAGCTGCGTGATTAAACAAATTTGTATCAGAAACACCGGGATGAGCCACCAAAGCCATACAGTTTATTTGGTTTTTCTCAAAGAAACGTTGGAGCTCGTAGGTGAAAAGCAAATTGCAGAGCTTCGACCGACTATAGGCTTTCAACGGCGAATACTCTGTACCGTTTTCATAAAGCAGGTTATCATAATTCATCACTCCGCTCTTATGGGCAATGCTACTCACACTAACCACTCTTGAATACGGAGTCTTCCTTAGAGTATTCAAAAGCAAGCCAGTCAATGCAAAGTGCCCTAAATGATTTGTTCCAAGTTGATTCTCGAATCCGTCATGGGTTAATCCGTAAGGCCCCATCATGATACCGGCATTATTCAACAAAACATCCAACCTGTCGAAACCTTGATTGAACTTTTCGACGAATTCATTTATCGACTTCAGATCAGCCAAATCAAGATTCATTACCGTAACATTGGCCGTAGGCTGATCATTTAGAATCTGTTCTTTAGCCAACTCCCCTTTATTTACAGAGCGACAAGCCATAACGACGCATGCTCTTTTCGATGCAAAAGCTTTGACTGCCTCCAACCCCAAACCACTGTTACCACCAGTAACAATAATTGTTTTCCCAGTCAAATCAGGAATGTCTGCTATAGTCCAATGTTGTTTTGTCATTTCAAGTCTTTTTTATATCGCTATGCTGGAAAGATATTGGAAAATACATCCGTCACTTAGCTAGATTAGAACTGCACAAAATACGCTACAATCCCTAAGATAATCAAAACAATACCGGTTATCCGTTTTGCATGATGTTCTAAAAAACTCAGATTAAGTCTGTTTACTCCATTTAATCCAAAATAAACCAATGCAAACATAAATAGCAGTGTCATGATCAAATAAACAGCAGAAACAGTAAATATACCCGGCCAACCGAAGTTTGCTGCCTGAAAATAATAAGCCTCAATTTCAACACAAGGAGTCATAAACATAGCTATGCTTAAGGTCGTAATAATGGCAGTCTTGGATCTTTTATTTTGCAGCGTTTTATCCTCGATATCGAAATGATGGTGATGATGCGCGGCTCGGAAATCGAGGATTAAATACACAATCCCGATCACTAGCAGAATGGTAGGTGCTACAATGGTGGTTATCGAACTGTATTTTTCGAAAAGCCTTATTCCAACAAACCCAACGATAATCCCGATGACTATCGTACTTACCATGTGGGAAAGACCGGTAATAAATGTGGTAAAAATGGCTTCTCTATTGGTCCATTTTTCTGTTTTCGAAATTGCGATTATGGGTATCCAGTGGTGAGGAATTAATGCGTGAATCAAGCTGAGAAGTAAACTACCTAGAAATATTTGCCACATTCTTTTTTATTTTATTGTTGAATTAAATCGTTACTCCGAACGATTATTTTTCCATGTATTGCGTATAACCGGATTTATTAATCCAGACTCACTAATAACACCGATAATTGATTTTTGTTTCCGTAATACGGTCAAAACTAAACTTTGCGAATCCGTGTATTTGCCGCAAGCATCTTATTTACCATATCTACCTGCTCCCAAAGCAACAATTCAGTTTGCCGCCCTATCTTCAATTCGGCGTCTTTTCTTAGCAGTAGTGCAGGATAATATGCACAAGAAGCTATAAAGTCATATATTGACAGAGCAGGATTTAACCGGGCTAAACCGACCAGCTTATGATTAATTTCTGCCAAGTCATCGAAGCCAAAATCGCACAGCAACGGCTTACCATTGGGAATAATCTCTACAATCGGCATCTCTCCTGAAAAATCGTAATAATTAAACTCTCTACTTAGTTCTTGAGACTCCTCAATGGATTTGTTTTGTTTCAGTGAAATTATCTCCGCAGAGATTATTCCATCAAAAAATAACGTTTGTGCAGTTTCCACAAGTCCATCATCCAGGCCGTAAAGGTTTGTAACAATATTTTGTTCATCCCTTTCCACAGCCATCCTACGCAAAATTTGCTGTGGAGAGCAGAAAGTTAACTGACTGCCGACACGATTCATTATTTTGGAGGTAACAGTTTGTGATTCTTCAAATTTGCAGGCATCCGGTCTTTTAAATTCTTAATTGTTGCCGGCGTTGGTTTTCCCACAAGATCATAATTAGTCGGATCTGCTTTTTCAACCATTTTACGAAGACTATCCTGAATCTTATAATTAAATTCGCGGACAAGGCTAACACTATCAATCGTTGCGCTTAATTTTCCTCTATAGGCCGAACTTCCAAGCAATTCACCGGAGATTGATTTTATCTTCAATTTGCGGGTTGCCGGAAAACGAAAAGTATAACGACGCAACAGACTATCATGATAGGCAGTCTTATAAACACTATCGGTTTTTCCATTACAGTAGTTGATCCGTAGGATTGCCCGTTGATTTTTAGAGGAATCAACAGGAGCAATCCGTTGCAAGAACCTCAGCACATAGACATCCTGATACATAAAACCCTGATAAGGTATCTTAAAATCAAGATGCGTTCTCGCAGAATCTTTTGTAAGTATGTACTTCGTCCGTTTGTTCCAAATATTTGCCTTCACTGTTGTGAGGCTTACACTATCAACCGGGTGATATTTACCTTTATTTATTCGGGTTTGAAATTCTGTCAGCTGAGCCAGCACATCATTATAAACCATGGTGAATTTTTGTGGATTTTTGGTGTACCACACTAATGAAGAATCGAACTCTGCCTGAGTAACCCCGTGTTTCTTTAAAACAAATGCATAATAAGGAGATTTATTCGAATAGCTTCCATAGCTTTGTCCCCTCTCACTTAACATTGCATCGGCTTTATGCATATCAACCAATACTTTCTCCATATCATTTTGACTCAAAACGCCTTTTGGCCGACCGCAAGCCGACAAAAGGACAATGAATCCAAGAACGAAAACAAGGTGAATCCGGATTTTATTCGATTGGTTCAACATTTTTCTCTTTTTTTGTTTCGAGACTATCATTCAGTTCTTTCCGGAAAAACAGCAGGATTATACCTACTGCCACACTAATGGCAGAATCTGCAATATTAAAAACCGGACTAAAGAAAATGGTTTGCCCTGCACTGTTCTTTATAATCGGAAAGTAAAGCATGTCAACAACCCGTCCATAAAATAAAGAGGCATATCCCCCACCATCAGGCAAAAATGAAGCAATATGCCCATAACTGTCATTAAATATGATCCCGTAAAAAAGCGAGTCAATAATATTGCCGGCAGCTCCCGCCAATACTAACGAAATGGTCAGGATATAACCTGCCCGCGCTTGCTTCTTAACCAAAAGGTGAATATAATAAGCCAATAGTCCAACTGCAATAATGCGAAAAAGGGTGAGAAACAATTTTCCGATAAGTTCCATTCCGAAAGCCATACCGTTGTTTTCGATAAAATAAATCTGGAACCAGCTGAAAACATCAACATGATCACCTAAAGCAAAGTGCAATTTGACGTAAATCTTCACCGCTTGATCGATAAACAAAACGAGAAATATCAGTAAAATTGATTTCTTAGTTATTGACATTGATAAAAATAATTTAAATTAATATACATTCTCGGAAACCCAATTACAGATTCGATTGGTTTTCCATATTAGAAAAAACACAAATTCGACAACAGACAATTAATCCTGTTGCCGAATTTTGTATGTTACAATTTCCTATTTCTGATCGTTCTTTGCTTCGATACTTAACGTAGCATGCGGAACTGCACGTAAGCGTTCTTTAGGGATTAATTTCCCTGTTTCGCGACAAATACCGTAAGTTTTGTTTTCAATACGAATCAATGCCGACTGCAAATGTTGGATAAACTTCATTTGACGTTGGGCCAACCGTCCTGATTCTTCTTTCGAAAGCGTAGCAGCCCCTTCTTCCAATACTTTAAAAGTTGGGGAAGTATCCATCACATCATTCCCATCTAAATTGGTAATTCCATTGCGCAACGCTTCATACTCAATTTGCGCTTTTTCCAGTTTCTCTGTAATCAGTACTCGAAATTCATCCAATTCAGCATCTGTGTATCTTGTCTTTTCAGCCATAGTCATAAATTTTAAAACTGTTTTGAAATTATCATTTAAATAGCAATTCTACTGTATTTTTTTATTGCCTGCGAAAATAGGAAATAAGTTTGATTTTGACAATTATTTTTCGTCTTTTATTTTAGCAAAAAGGAATATCTGTAAACTCGTGAATTCATAACCGAACACATTGACTGTTTGGGAATAAAAACCGAATATAAATTTAATTTCAATAAGTATCGCTAAAAACAATGCTTTGTCAAATGTTAGTGATAAATTACAACTTCTTTATTGCAATTTTCACCACATATTCATCAAATTCAAGTTCCGTTGCCTCTGCCAAATCCAACACTAATTCCACAGAGTTTGCCAGCGTTTGCGAAGCTATGTAACCAGAATATTCTTTTACAGCCTCGTTGATTTCGTCACGACCTTCAATCTCTACCGATATTTTATCGACAATTTCATATCCATTTGACTTTCGGATGTTTTGGATACGATTAACCAATTCGCGTGCAATTCCTTCACGAAGCAAGGCATCGGTAACCGTAATGTCGAGTGCCACGGTAAGCTTGCCTTCATTGGCAACCAGCCAACCCGGCATATCTTCGGTAATGATTTCAACATCCTCGGGAGTCAATTCCACATCGCCCGAAGCCAAAGCCAGTATATATTGTCCTTTTCTTTCTATTTCACTGATTTCATGGTTACCAAACGAATTCATTGCTTGCGCAATCTCTTTCATTTGCTTACCATACTTCTTGCCCAATGTTTTGAAATTTGGTTTAATCTTCTTAACCAGATTTTCCATGTCGTTATCGGCCGGAATTACATCCAGTTCTTTTACATTTACTTCAGCTTTTACCAATTCAGCAATGTAGCTCAATTGGTTGTAAGTTGTTTCATCCGGAGCAGGAACAACAGCCTTAGACAAGGGTTGACGCACTTTCTTTTCCGCTTTGCGACGCAGTGCCAGAATCATCGAGGAGGTTTGCTGCGCCAATTGCATGCAAGCTTCCAAATTACTGTCAATCAACATTTCGTTATAACTTGGAAAGTCGGCCAGGTGCACTGATTCAGAATTATCTTTCCCTGTTGTTGCATTCAGGTCTAAGAACAACCGGTCTGCAAAAAACGGAGCGATTGGTGCCATTAAACGCGACACGGTTTCCAAGCAAGTATACAACGTCTGATAAGCCGAAATTTTATCTTCATCGTATTCACCGCCCCAATAACGCTTGCGGTTCAGACGCACATACCAGTTGCTAAGGTTTTCTCCCACAAAATCAGATATAGCACGTCCGGCACGGGTTGGTTCGTAAGTCTCATAATACTCCGTAACGTCTTTTACCAATGTATTGAGCAATGAAATGATCCAACGGTCAATTTCAGGGCGGTTTTCCATTGGAACTTCCGCTTCGGCATAGGTAAACTTATCTACATTGGCATAAAGCGAAAAGAACGAATAGGTATTATAAAGTGTTCCGAAGAATTTCCGGCGCACTTCGTCAATGCCTTCGGTATCAAACTTCAGGTTATCCCAAGGCGAAGCGTTAGTCATCATATACCAGCGAAGCGGATCGGAACCGTATTTTTCAATAGTTGAGAACGGATCAACCCCGTTACCCAAGCGTTTCGACATTTTGTTGCCATTCTTGTCGAGTACCAAGCCATTGGAAATAACACTCTTGAAAGCCACCGAACCACGAACCATAGTGCTGATAGCGTGCAACGTAAAGAACCAACCACGTGTTTGATCAACCCCTTCCGAAATAAAGTCGGCCGGAAAATTGGCATGATTGTCAATCAATTCCTTATTTTCGAACGGATAATGCAACTGCGCATAAGGCATTGCCCCCGAATCGAACCAAACATCAATCAGATCCAACTCGCGTTTCATGGGTTTGCCAGAGGCCGAAACCAACACGATTCCATCCACATACGGACGGTGCAAGTCTATGTTTTTTACTGCATAATTTTCTGTAGTATATTCGCCTACTTTGAAGTTTTTATATGGATTTTCGGTCATGAATCCGGCAGCAATTGATTTCTCTATTTCCGAAATCAATTCTTCCACCGAACCGATGCAAATTTCTTCCGTTCCATCTTCGCTGCGCCAGATAGGAAGCGGAGTTCCCCAATAGCGGCTACGGCTCAAGTTCCAGTCCTGCAGGTTTTCCAACCATTTTCCAAAACGGCCCGTTCCGGTTGATACCGGCTTCCAGTTGATCGTATCGTTCAATGCCATCATTTCCTCCCGGCAAGCAGTTGTTTTCACAAACCAACTATCCAACGGGTAATACAAAACGGGTTTATCGGTGCGCCAGCAATGCGGATACGTGTGCGTATGTTTTTCTATTTTAAAAGCCAGGCCTTGCTGTTTCAACATCACGCAAAGGTCAACGTCAAGCGTGGCATCATCCTCTGTCAACGTGGCATCATAGGCGTTCTTTACAAATCGTCCGGCATATTCGGCATACAATGCAGCATTTACGTTCGAAGAAACAAACTCTGCACCCAGGTCTTCTATTTTGAAGAATTTTCCGGTGCGGTCCACCATCGGTTGGCGGTTGCCATCTTTGTCGATCAATAGCATGGGTGGTACTCCGTTTTGTTTGGCCACGCGATCATCGTCGGCACCAAAAGTAGGTGCAATATGCACAATCCCGGTACCATCTTCGGTGGTTACAAAGTCGCCGGTGATAACACGGAAAGCACCTTCGCCCGGATTAACCCAGGGGATGAGTTGCTCGTATTCAATACCGGCTAGTTCAGCACCTTTCTTGCGATCCAGTATCTCGTACTCATTCTTGCCCATTACCGATGCAAGCAAGCTTTCGGCCAAAATCAAATTACACTCTTGCTTCGTGTATGGATTTTGTGTTTTGACTTTTACATATTCAATAGACGGGCCAACACACAGCGCAGTATTTGACGGCAACGTCCAAGGCGTTGTTGTCCATGCCAAAAAGAAAGTATTCTCTTCATTTTTCAGCTTAAACTGCGCCACACAGGTGGTGTCTTTCACATCGCGATAGCATCCCGGTTGGTTAAGTTCGTGCGTTGAAAGCCCGGTTCCGGCTGCGGGCGAATAAGGCTGGATCGTATAGCCTTTATAAAGTAAGTCTTTATTGTAAAGTTGTTTGAGCAACCACCAAAGCGTTTCGATATAGCGGTTGTCGTAGGTGATATACGGATCGTTCATATCCACCCAATAGCCCATTTGGTGCGTCAAATCTTCCCATTCTTTGGTGTATTTGAGCACATCATGCCGGCAGGCAGCGTTGTAATCGTCCACACTGATGGTTTTACCAATGTCTTCTTTGGTAATACCCAATGCTTTTTCCACACCAAGTTCCACGGGAAGCCCGTGCGTATCCCAACCGGCTTTTCGTTTTACCTGAAAACCCTGCATGGTTTTATACCGGCAGAATACATCCTTAATCGTACGGCCCATCACGTGGTGAATACCCGGCAAGCCATTTGCCGAAGGCGGTCCTTCATAAAAAACGAATGATGGTTTGCCCTCGCGGGTTTCGATACTTTTATGAAAAATGTTCTGTTCGCTCCAATGCGACAACATTTCTTTGTTGATGTCCGATAAATTCAGATTGGAATATTCTTTAAACTTTGTCATCTCAACTATATACTGATGGTCTTTTTTTTATTTGAGGTGCAAAATTACAAAAAATAACTGGAAAGAGAAAGTGATGGGAGTTATTGAAAAAGAATGAAGAAAGCCGAAACAGACAGTCCGAAACCTGATGGGATTCCAGACTCTCTGTTTCTACAATACTGGGCGATTGAAAAGCCAGATCGATTAAGGTCATTAGCCTTCTATTTCTTTCTGCCCGGCGGTCAGTTTTGAGGCTAATTCTTTCAATTCTTTATAGGGTAAATCCCGGAATGCATTAATCTGGCCAGACGGTTTTGCACTCAGGTTACGCAACGGATGATTTGCCGAAACCGGATTGTTTTTATCGGGCGTCCACAGCAATAAGTCGTTGAGTTCACAGTTGAGTTTTTCACACAAAATCTCCAAATGATCTAATTTCACCATTCTCAAATTATCATGAACAAGAACATTGGCAGAATGCGGCGTAAATCCAGCTTTCACTAAAAAGCTATAAGGTTTATCAATACCCCGGGCTTCAAAAATTGGCTGTAAATTGAGTCTTAGCATATCCAGGTTGCTTAAAGTTAATCATAATTGCAAATATATGAATAATATTTGTGATTATAGGTAATAAAATTTATAACTAAAGAAACAAATATATTATCTAATGAACAAATAATTAGTTTTAATGAATTAAGTATACATTCTAATGAATAAGATATTAGTTCTAATGAACCAGTAATTACATCTAATGAATCAGCTATTATATCTAATGAACTAGTAATTACATCTAATGAACAAGATATACCATTTAATGAATAAGTAATTAATTAAAATTAAAATAATATATCAAAAGTACAATGTAATTTATCATTTCATGAATATAAATTACAAAGACAACACTATTGATTCAATTTCTACCAGGGCCTTTGATAACCAGGATGGTGGAATTACTTCCTTCGGTAGGGACCGTTGGTCCAGGGTGTTTGTATTAAAACTTGAGTTCGGGATAAGAAACAAATGGAAAAGCAGGGTCAACTAAATAATACATCTTGTTTGTCAGGCGTATACAAGATACAAGATATCGGTGCGCGGCAGCTTTTTAATGGAGAATTTGAATTTATCCCGAACCCAGGCTAATACATAATCAACCCGCACTTCAAGAATACAAGTTTAATTGAAGGTGTTATCCCGTTTTCAATAAATTATCGGAAAGCTAGAGAGAATGAACAACAAAAAACCTCGCAAAACAAAAGGTTTGCGAGGTATTGAGTCTTCCGAACAGAAGAAAGAACCTGAGTATTGACGATACTTACTTCATGGCTTCCACCCTGAACCAATCGAAATCGGCATATCCTGAGTCGTTAAGCCATTCCGGGCGTTGACAGAAAACACCCACCTTGGCTCCTACCCATTTGCCTTCCCAGGCCACAAACGGATTGCCGAAAGTGATGAACTTTTCACCGTCCACACTATAGCTAAACGTGCAGGTAGCTTTTGGTTCCAGAATATTTTCTTTATTTTTTGCTTTGGTTTGCTTTAGTTCTACACGAAAATAAACTGTGTTTTTATTGACTTCCTCCGAAGCATTTACAGTTTCAGCATTTCCTTTCGGTGCATTCTTGCAACTCGATTGACTTACCACAAAGCTTTTGTCGGCACTTTCGATAGTGATTGTTCCATAATCCTGGCCAAATACCACCAACCCGGCACGTTCTCCTTTTTTATACGGATTGAAAGTGAGTTTGGTTGTGGCTTTAAAATCAGGAGCAGGAAATTTTTGCAAGAGCAGATTAGGTGCATCCCACAGGTTCTTAGCATCGCCAATCAGATTCCATGCAAACAAACGCAGGTAGCCCTTCACTCCGTTCGGGAAATACCACAGCGGATTACTGTTGGCTTGCCATTGCCACTGGAGTCCCAGCGTATTGCCCGAAAACTCGTCACTTTCTACCGGCGTTGAAACAGGATATATTTTACCTACATTGGGCTTCTTATAAACAGCCACCGGATTGCCGCAACCATCGCCGTTTTTGTCTTCACCCATTACAGGCCAATCGTTCACCCATTTCATCGGCTGCAGCAATACAGCGCGACCATAAGCATACAAATCCTGAAAATGAAAGAACCAGTCTTGTTTTCCATCGGGCGTATCTACCCAAGCCCCCTGGTGTGGTCCGTTGATATCGGTTTTACCTTGCTCCATTACGCGTTTCTCTTCGTATGGCCCATACACGTTCCTTGAGCGCAGAGCTAACTGCCAACCGGGTTTTACACCACCTGCGGGACAGAATATATAATAATAACCGTTACGCTTGTAGAACTTTGCTCCTTCTGTGGTAGTATTCACCGGATGTCCATCAAAGACCAACCTATCGGGCGAGATGACTTTTGTTCCTTCCGGATTCATCTCAAAAACACCCAACACACTTTTCATTCCGGCACGGCTGCCGGCATAACCATGAACCAGGTATGCACGACCATCTTCGTCCCACAACGGACAGCAATCAATCAACCCTTTGCCTTCTTTTACCATAGTGAGTGGCGACCAGACACCTCGTGGATCGGCAGTTTTAGTCATATAGAGTCCTGCATCCGGATCGCCGAAGTAAATGTAGAATTCATTGTTATGATAACGGATACTCGGGGCCCACACACCGTTGCCATGCTGCATGGTACTGAAGCGGTCTTCAGGTATCATTTGCTGGATGGCATACCCAATGACAGTCCAGTTAACCATATCATTGGAGTGCAAAACAGGCAAGCCCGGGATGTGCGTAAACGAGGATGCTACCATATAATAGTCATTACCAACGCGACAGACATCCGGGTCGGAATAATCAGCGTAAAGAACCGGGTTTTTATAGTTTCCGTTGCCAAGATCGGACACCCAAACGTTGGAAACATATTGAGGATAAGCTGTGACAACAGACATCAAAATGGCTGCAAACAACGTGAACTTCTTCATAAATAGATAATAATTCTGATTTTATTTTGCTGGATTCCAATTATCATAGCCTTTCAGCACATTCTCTACGGTATATTCGGCAGCTTCTTTTTTGTTTAGCAGCTTAACCCATGCCGGGCGGCCTGAAGTTTCGGCACCAGCGCCTGTATTGTTGAACTCCATGTAGCGGGCAGTCTTTTCATTTTCCACTTTTCCCCAGTTATTCCAGCCAATGGGTTTAATACCGTTGGGGAGAGTGCAATTCATATACAAAACCATGGCATACGCCCGCCATGGACGGCCCAGAAATTCGAAAGTAACAGTGCTATCCATAAAGTGGATGTTGCAATGATTAAAAATATATCCGTATTTAATGTTCTCCGGAGTACTCGCCGCAGTGATATACGAATTGCTTTTGCATACAATTTCGCAGCCTTCGAACCAAGCCGTTGATGGGCCAAAAATAAAGTCGGTGGTACCTTCTATGTAACAATTCAGAAAATACTGGCGCATGTTTTCACGTCCGGTGTAAATAGTGTCCTGATGCCCCAAAAACCGGCAGTTGACAAAGACACAACGGTCGCCTTCCACGTGTAGCGATACGGCCTGTCCCATACGTGCCGATGAATTTTCCACCGTCAGATTTTCCAACCGGATATCGTTGCCACAAACTTTCAATGTATAAGTGCGGAACGTACCCATTTTGTTAATGTTGGCGTGATCGTCGTAATTGATAATGGTTTTATCGCGATCTTCACCAATCAGCAATACATTGCAACAGTGGGTTGGAATAACCAGCTTTTCTTTGTAATAGCCCTTTTTGACGAAAATAGTCACTCGCCCAGCCGGGTTAAAAGCCCGAACCGAATCAATAGCCTGCTGGATATTGCGAAAATTTCCAGTCCCGTTACGATCGACAATAATGTCGTACTTTTTTTCTTGCGCATAAGTAAAGATGCTCAAAAACAAGCAAAATAGCAAAATCAGTTTCTTCATTTCTAATGGAATATTTTTTTGTACAAAAACTTTGTTTGTGGACGTTCATTTTATCCGGCCGTAATCAGCAAACTGCATATTGTTACTCCAAAAATTTAATTTCTTTATCAGCAACATCTTTCGACCGTTGAATAAGATTTCTATTCTCCTTTGGGAATGGCAACACAATATTTTTAGTCATATTGCCACTTATAACAACCGGCTGTGCCAATGTAGCCGGATATTCCAGATCAGTTGCTGAGAAATTCTTCACGTTCTTCAACAGGTACGCAGCACCTTGTTTGGGTGTAATGTCGACATGTGTAAATTTAACTCCACTGGACTCTACAAGCTCTGCTCCAAACTGGGCTGAGATAACTGCATTATCTAGATTAATATTCGAAATATTCATCTCAGGCAGACCATTGAAAAACATAGCACGGCGGGCATTACGCGAAACCAGGTTCTTTACATAAATATTGCGGAAGCATGGGGTTTCGACTGTTACAGGCACGGTAGCTGTTTCAGCAGCAACCTGGTCATTATCCTCCAGTGATTCTGAAGCTGACTTTCCACCGTAATACAAATCGAACAGAAAAGAATCTGTTACAATATCGTTCATATAAATATCACTGATATAAATGTTCTCAACCACGCCGCCACGTCCCCGATTACTTTTAAAACGAATGCCGACATCAGTCCCTAAAAATTCACAATTAGAAACAGAGATATTTCGCACCCCACCGGACATCTCACTGCCCACCACAAAACCTCCATGCCCCTGGAACACTTTGCAATTATCCACAATTACATTTTCTGTCGGACGGGCACGTTTACGACCTTCTTCATCCTTGCCGGATTTAATGCAGATGCCATCGTCGCCAACATCAAAGGTGCTGTTCACCACCAATACATTTTTACAAGATTCAACATCCAGCCCATCGCCATTTTGGGCATACGCCGGATTACGGGCAAAAATACCATCAATTATCAAATTCTCGCACATCAGTGGATGAATATTCCAACCCGGCGAATTTTCAAACAAAACACCTTGCAACAACACATTCTTGCATTCAGTTAGACTTATCATAACGGGACGCAAGAAATCTTTTATGTCGTACCAATCCTTCTCTGTCATCTTGCCACGAGGCACATTCATATCGCTCATAGACTCACCTTTCAACGACTTTGCCGATGGGAACCAATAGTCCGTCCGCTTCAACACACCACCCGAGTTAACCACTTCTTTCCATTTCGCATCAATAACTTTTGCTTTTTTCAGCGGACGCCAGGCCTGCCCCGAACCGTTAATGGAACCTTCGCCCGTAATGGCTACATTCACTAAGTTTTTCCCGGATATGGGAGACTGGCAACGGAAAGTTTCCAACCCTTCGAATGAAGTCCGAACCAGCGGATATAAATCAAAATCGGGAGAAAATAGAATTAATGCTCCTTTTTCGAGATGTAAATCAACATTCGATTTCAATACAATTGGTCCGGTAAACCAGACACCAGCAGGTACAATCAGCTTGCCGCCTCCTTTAGCTGCAAGTTCATCAATGGCTTTCGCAAATGCAAACGTATTTAACGTCTTGCCATCGCCTGTACCTCCAAAGTCTCTGACAGACATGATCCGATCGGGAATTTGAGGTTCGGGTACTTCTTGCATTTCAAAAGGCAGTTTTTGATATAAATAATTGTATTTGTCCGGTTTTGAAAAAGCAATGTTTGAGCACATAAGTGCACCTAAACTCATTAAAACCAATCTTCTTGAAATACTCATAAGGTTAAAAATTATTTGTTTTATTAATTACAATTCAACACTTTCGGGAATAAAAAACTGATATGCAAATTTGGGCTATTTTTACAGATAGAAAGTAGAAAAATTGATTTTTTACGAGGAGTTTTTGGTAATTAATATTCAAAATTGAAATTTCTTTCCGAATGATTTATACATTTGTTTTTCAAAATCAAATCAAGCTAAATTGATTACTTTTGCAATACCTGCAATGTATTAATCAACTAAATGAAAAGATACAATACTAATGAAAAAAATCACAACATTACTCCTATTCATCTCCTTCAATTCTCTTTGTTTTTCCGGGACACATACGCAATTCTCACACTATTCGGTCAAAGAAGGCTTGTCTGAAATCAACGTGCTGTGCATGCTGCAAGACAAAAAAGACCAAATGTGGTTTGGCACGTTCGACGGACTGAATAAGTTTAACGGCTACACGTTTAAAACCTATAAAACCAATCCTGATCAGCTTTTCGGATTAGAAAATTACCGCATTGATAAAATCAAGGAAGATAGCAATGGCTACCTTTGGCTGCAAACCTACGACGGCCGTGTGTACCGGTTTGATCCAAGAACCGAGAATTTTCTACCAGTTCCACAATGTAAGGAAGAATATAAAGGCTACAAAACACGGCTGGATAATATTTACACGCTAAGCGATGGCACTATTTGGCTGACCGGCGAAGAAGACGGTTGCTTTAAAATTCAAAACACCCCCGCAAAAGACGGTATAAGTATTTTTCACTACAACAAAAGTAATGAAATGCTTAGTTGCAATAAGGTAACACAACTTCTTCAAGACAAAAAACGAAACATCTGGGTACTTACAGCCAACGGATTGAACCTTTTCAAACAAAACAATCCTAACCCGGTTCAACTTTTCAAAGAAAGAGAAGTCGGAGGCTTGCTTTCAATCATGGAGAGCGGAAATTATATCTGGATTGGTGGTGAACATGGAAAACTTCGCTATTACGACAGCAGGAAAGGCACTTTTGAAGGCGTTGTGACACCCTGCATTTCAAGCATTATTGATATACAGGCGGTGAATGCAAACGAACTGTTTATCCTCACCGACAAGAACGGATTTTACCTGTATAATATTCAAGAGCAGAAATTTACTTCATTCAATAAATCCAGCGGTTCGAACATAAAAAGCGATGTGTTCTATTCCTGCTATATGGATAAGTCGCACAATATCTGGATTGAAAGTGAAAACCCGAGCATTGTTTATTTTGAGACAGCCAAGCATAAAATAAATAACTTTGAAATACAGTCAGTTAGTTCAAGTCAGTATGCCACGCTTCCGAATTTCTTTGCCTTGGAAGATAAATTTGGAAATATTTGGGTTCATCCACGCAAAGGCGGGTTCTGCCGGTATAATAAGGCAACCAATACACTCGAATCATTTTACAATGACCCCAATTCAAAAACCCGAAAATTCTCGAATGTCATGCACTCTGCTTATTCCGACCGCCAGGGAAATTTGTGGTTATGCCCTTATTCACATGGAATTGAAAAAGTCGTTTTCAGTCAATCGCCCTTTAATTTTTATAAGCCATTTCCTTCTGAATCAACATCAGCCGGCAATGAAGTCCGTTCTATTTATCAGGATAAAGACAATTGGATGTGGGTTGGTGCAAAAAACGGAACTGTCAATTTGTACGATGAGAACCGGAAACTACTCGGTAAGCTTGGAGCCGATGGCAGAATAAATGACTCAAACCCGTTGAAAGCCTCCATTTATAGTATTGCAGGCGATAACAGCGGCAACATTTGGTTAGGGTCCAAAGGCAATGGACTATTTAAACTCACAAAAACAGGAAAAGGCAAAAACACCCATTTCAATATTACGAATTACAAATACAATCCTGATGATATCTATAGCCTGAGTTCTAATAATGTATATTCTATTTTTGAAGACCACTTTCATCACATCTGGGTTGCCACTTACGGCGGAGGCATTGATTTGTTAGAAAACACGAATGGGCAAGCCCGGTTTATCAGCTTTCGCAACAAACTGAAAAACTACCCCGAAAGCCCGTGTTTTAGAGCCCGTTTTATAACCGAAGATGCCAAAGGACGTATGTTTGTGGGTACAACCGGAGGGTTAGTTGCTTTTAAGAATGAGAATAAAAGGCCTGAAGACCTTGCTTTCTATCAATATTCCCATGATCCCAAAGACCCTAACACCATTTCCGGCAACGATGTCCATGCAATACTTCCGGCACGCAACGGCAAACTCTATCTGGCCATTTTTGGTGGCGGATTGAGCCTGTTGAACGAAGATATTGATTTCAAAACGGCACCCAAATTCAAATCGTATATGGTTGGGAATGGAGGCCCTTCAAATGTCATTTTCACATTGAAAGAAGATCATAACGGCGACATTTGGTTCAGCACACAAACAGAAATCTGCAAGTTTTCTGCAAAATCGAACAGCTTCAATACTTATTCACCCCTGAATGAAAATCCTTATAATTTTATTGAGGCTGCTGCTTGCCAAACCCGTCAGGGCGAACTGGCCTATGGCACCACAGAAGGTTTTGTGATATTCAATCCGCAAAAGGCTATTAAAAGTAATTATGTCCCCAAGATTGTGCTGACACAGTTTCAGTTATTCAATAAAACTATGGCAGTTGGCGTGGAAGGCTCGCCACTGACAAGTGTAATTGAAGAAACCAATAAGCTTACACTTAAACACAAACAGAATATTTTTTCCATCGGATTTGCTGCGTTGGATTACACCGATCCGCAAAGCATTCAGTATGCCTACAAACTTGATGGTTTTGAAAACGACTGGAACTATGTGCATGACCAGCGTGTAGCCACCTACACCAACTTGCCAAAAGGTAAATACGTATTCAGAGTAAAATCAACCAACTCTGACGGTGTATGGGTCGAAAACGAGCGGAGCCTGATTATTGTCAAAGAACCATCATTCTGGGAGTCATACTGGGGAGTACTATTTTACATCGTTTTGTTCTTTGGGTTGTTAGTGCTGGTTGGTTATATTCTTTTTACATTCCTGCGGTTGAAAACTGACGTGGAAATTGAGCACCGGGTTACCAACCTTAAGCTGCGTTTCTTCACGGATATATCGCACGAGCTGCGCACACCGCTGACATTAATAGCCTCACCCATAGAAAATATCCTGCGAACCGAGTCACTTTCCGAACCCATAAAAGAACAATTGACCATGGTTCAGCGAAACACCGACCGGATGCTGAGACTGATCAATCAAATTCTTGATTTCAGAAAAATCCAGAACAAGAAAATGAAATTACTGGTTGAAACAATTCAACCTGGCAGCTTTTTGAAAGAAATTTGCCTGAGTTTTAACAAACTGGCTGAAGACAGAAAAATCAGGTTTGAAGTGATTGACCATAGTAACAACGCCACACTTTGGGTTGATAAAGATAAATTTGAAAAGATTTTCTATAACCTACTGTCGAACGCCTTCAAGTTTACGCTTCCGGGGAATCCGATTGAAGTAATTATTACGGACAATGTTGATACGGTAACTATCAGTGTAAAAGACAAAGGAATGGGAATGAGCAAAGACCGTGTAAAACTGCTGTTTAATCGCTTCGAAAGTCTGGCAGCCGCCAATGTTTCTTTCCAGCAAGGCACCGGTATCGGGCTTTCGCTTACCAAAGAACTGGCAGAATTGCACCACGCCAAAATAGACGTCGAAAGCGAACCTGGCAAAGGTTCCACATTCAACGTAACATTTCTAAAGGGTCATCTTCATTTTTCCGAAAAAGAAGAATTTGTAATGCAGGATAACACTTCCGAACCTGATAAAAACAAAGTAGAAATGACGGAAATTGCAGAGACTATTGAACCAGATGAAAATTCAAGTTCCGACAAGCAGGTCATTCTGATCGCGGAAGATAACAGTGAATTGCGTGCGTTTCTAAAAACAGTACTCAGTGTAAAATACGACGTATTGGAAGCTGAGAATGGTCGCGAAGCATTGGAAATAGCCCAAGAGAATGTACCCGACATGATTATCACTGACGTAATGATGCCTGAAATGAATGGACTGGAACTGGCCAAAGCCATTAAAGAAGACATTAATATCAGTCATATTCCATTGGTACTGCTTACTGCCAAAACAGATATGGAAAATAAACTGGAAGCTTTGCAATATGGCGTAGACGATTATATCACCAAACCTTTCAGCTCAGCTTATTTGGAGGCCCGGATTGAAAATCTGCTAAGACTGCGAAAACAGTTGCAGGAATTGTACCGATCTTCGCTCACCAGCGGAGTTATTTCTCCGTCAAAACCAAATGTGGTATCGCAGGATGATATTTTCATTCAGCGCATTATGACCTTTATCGAGGAGAATATCGACAATTCGGAACTGACTATTGAAGACATTGCGATATATATTGGTTTTGGACGGTCAGCGTTTTTTAAAAAACTAAAAAGCCTAACCGGACTTGCTCCGGTTGAATTTTTGAAAGAAGTACGCATCCAGCGGTCTGCTCAGCTCATTGAAAGCGGCGAATACAATTTCAGTGAAATCAGCTACATGGTAGGCATCAATGATCCCCGTTATTTTAGCCGCTGTTTCAAACAAAAATTTGGCATGAGTCCCCGTGACTATAAGGATAAATGCGTGGAATCCGGGCGATAAAGGCATTGCTGTTTACAGCCGCAACTTGGAAAAAAGTTGGTTTATAATTCAATCAATTCCCTGGGTTATTTTGACTCATAGAAACCGGTTTCATTCAGCCAGGCATCCAGAATAGGCATCCAAAGTGCTGTACTTCCAGGACTTTTGGTCAGATTAATGGCATGTCCGCCATGAGGGAAAATATGGAGCGAAGCATTGACACCTTTTTCTCTCAAAGCTGAATAAAAAAATACGCTATTGAGAGGAGAAACACTTTTATCATCATTGGCATGAAACAAAATGGTTGGAGGTGTTTGTTCTGTAACATGCAATTGGGTGGAAAAGTGATTAATCAACTCTACTGGTGCATCTTTTCCCAACAGGTTTTCACGTGACCCTTTATGAGCATACGGATCGGCCAAAGTTATTACAGGCGAAAGCAAGACCATAAAATCCGGTCGGAACGAATATTTAGAAAGCGAATCTTTCACATTAGCAAAATCATTGGTATATACACCCAGCGACGATGCCAGATGCCCTCCGGCCGAAGTACCAAAAACACCGATTTTATTGATGCCATAACCATATTTTGAAGCCAAAGCACGCATCATCCTGATGGCACGTTGTCCATCTTGCAACGGCCCAATTTCCCGTTGTTTCAAATCAGGACTTACTGGCAAACGGTATTTCAATACGAAAGCAGTTCCGCCTATACTATTGATATATTTAGCTATTTGCGATCCACTTACAATATGAGCCAAACGAACATAGCCGCCGCCCGGAACAACCAGTACAGCGAAGCCACGGTTTTCTTCCTTTGAAGGCGTATAAACCTCAATATTAGGATTACCCACAACAAACTGGCGGTCATTGGCAATACTATCGGTAATATGCAAACCTCTACTGTTTGGCATGTTACCTTTTTCCCATAAATAAATCTGCGCATTTAGTTGTTGATAGAATGACAGCAATACAATGATTGCCGGAATAAATCTTTTTCTCATTGTCGTATATCTATTTTGCCAATACATTTTCATTCGAAACCCATTTTTTTTGCCATGCAGAATATTTATTCAAAACCTCTTGGGGCGCATAGGTATACCAGCCGTATCCTGTACGTCTTTCCCGGCTCACTTCAGCAAGCGAATAAAGGAATTTGCTATTCCGGTCACAAAACAAAGGCTTGTCAGTGCCAAGTTCGTAGTAACGTGTCCAGATGGGTTTCGCTGTAGAATCTGTTACAACCACCTTGTCCGTGGTGATGATTCTGTACTTCGATTTCTCTGTGGTTCCCGAAATCGTTTGCACCCGCGTATGGTAAATCTTCGAATCGTTGAACCATTTCACAGCACTCTGTACCGACTTGATGATTTGCTCATCAGGGTTGTCAATATCCATTAAAAACAAAACGATATCCGAGCTTTCGCCATTGCAAATGGATGGTGGTTCAAACGCTCTGGCCCATGCCGGTTGAAGGGTCACTTCGTCGTGTTGCTGGCACCATGCTGTCAGGCGTCCATTATCCATAATCTGGGTTTTCAGAATGCAGTTCAAGCCTTTTTGATAGGCCATTTCCACTTTTTTCTGAGTTTCCTTTCCAATAAACGAGAAATTAGGATCTTTATCCACTATCTTTTTGAGCATCTTTAGCACACCTAAATATGCACCATCGTTGTAAGTTATTCGTCGACTGTAATTTTTTATTTCTATTGGGAAATACTGCGGCCATCCTCCATTCGCATATTGTGCTGCCAGACAAAATTTAATTCCATTCTCACAGGCAGTCTTGTATTTCACAACATGTGTAATGGTATATACCTGAGCCAGATATTCAATATGTGTATAAGTCGTTGAATTGTCAAATGTTGTATGTAATTCACCCTTTGTTTTCATAAGGCTGTCCACTTGTTCAGGTGTCAATATAGCCGACATATCGTAGTTTTTGGGCCAGCCACCGTTATTTCGCTGATAAATAAGCATATTATCGGCTATTTTGGTTATCTCATTTTCCTTATACTTGGGCTGGTTTACAACGGGATTTACTATCTTTCCGTCATCCTTAATACCATACCAATGTCGCATGCTATCGCCAAATGGGTTCAGACTTATAGACTGACAATGTTTAGACTGTGTTTTATCCTGAGAAAAAACGTTTACAAACAAAGCTAAAGTGATTAAAGTTATCAATAGCTTTCGAGATGAAATTGGTTGTGCGTTCATGCTAATTCGTATAGTGATTAATGTCTGATTTTAATCCAAATATCCATAAAATACAAAAGTATTATTCGTAATCATATCGGGAAACAAAAGATTGATTTTTATACTGATCTTTTTGATAAATAGTCTAAGAATATTATGGAACAATTAGTTTTTGATGTGAAACGGATTTATCCAGAAGTTCTATCTCTACAACATAGACACCTTTTGACAGATCTGATAAGTTCAAACAACAAGTGCTGGCACTACATTCCAGCTTTTTTATTACACAACCACTCAATGAGGTAAGCGTGACTAACCCGATACGGACTGGAGCTGAAATGTAGACATTTTCACCAACCGATGGATTCGGAAAGCATTTTATGAGTGAAAACTTAACGTCATCGGTGCCTGACACAATGGGTTTTCCGGTAGTGAGCGTAATACCCGACACAGTGCTTGAATAAGATGTTACAGCCACCGATCCATTTGTTGTAATAGACGATCCGTTTTTAAATACCAGTCCATCCACAAAATTGGCTTTCATTCCACTAGTGGCAGCTATGCTGACATTATCGAAAACCACATCGGAGATAGACTGTTCGGGCAATCCCCACAAAGTACCCGCATTAGGTGAACCGGTTACCGTTATGTTCTTGAACAGTAAATGTTGCCAAGTTGGCGTAGTGGCAGTAATAGCCTGAGGTGGATCTGTCGAAGGTGAAGAAGGTTCCTTGGGATAATAACTAGTGACATAAAATGGGTTTGTAACACCACTCATGGTTATATTGCTGTAGGTGAAATATGACTCCAAGCCTCCGCGGTCGCGGGCTGTTTTCAGGCGAATACCGGATGTTGTATTCGTAAACGAACAACCATCCACCACTATATTACCTACATTTGAGGCATAACTGCCCACTGAACAGCCATGACCGGTTCCAAACACACAATTTTGTATCGTAACATTTTGACTGCCACTATCCATGGCAATATTATCATCTCCAACGGCAATATTGCAATTAAAGATATTAATATTAGGCGACCATGTATCAATTCCATCCGTATTGGGAGATGTGGAGGGGGCTGTAATGTTCAGGTCGGACAAAGTTGCATTAGACCCTGATTTTCCTATAGTAATATGAACATTAGGTGCATTGATAAGGGTAATACCGCTGATTTGGATATACGAACATCCATCAAACCGAATCAGACAGGGACGTGCTATAGCCGGGTTGACTTTGTAGGCAGCCCACCAATCGGTGCCATTCCCATCGATGGTTCCGGTTCCAGTCACAGCAATATCTGAGAGATTTTTACCGTAAATAAAATCAGTATAATCATCTACTTTTCCGGAATTAGGATAAGTTCCGGCTATCGTACCATTACCACTCCCATAGGGTAAAATCCGTAAAATGGCACCTGCAGAAATATGTAAATTAATCTTACTTTTCATGCTGATTGGGCCACTTAGATACGTTCCGGAAGGTATAACTACCGTTCCACCACCCGCAGTGGCACAGGCATTAATGGTTTGCTGGATGGCCCCAGTATTATCAACCGCAAGGCTACTTAGCGCGCCATAAGTTGTAATATCGAAAGTAGCGGTTGGAATTGTAGGCAGAACCACCACTTTTTGCATTTCTATTATCCGGTCCGACGCTATAGCTAAAGAAGTCAATCCAACGAAAGCTATAACCAGGATTATTCGTTTGTTTTTAAACATATTGGATTTTAGCTGTTTTTCGGGTTCAAAAGTACCAAATTGCAAATCAGAGTCTGGTTAAGAATTGATCAAATAGCTGCATTTTTTAATCAAAGTACCAACAACCTGTCACTGATCAATATCAGCGATTATTATTTAAATAACTTGTCGAGAAAAGCAACTATATAGTTTGCAGTGGGATCAAACCATGGTTCCAGCAACCAAAATGAATGTGGACTATCCGCGATATTTTTTGTCTCGTTGTAAATTTTATTCTGATTCAGCAAATCAGTCATTTCTCCCCGTCCGGCACTAAATCGAAACTGAGAACTCGTGATAAACAATACTGGCACGGAGTGATCATTCACCCAAAAAGCCGGAGAGGCTTCTTTCCAAACCTGAGGCTTTTCTTCGAAGGTACCTCCCAGCCAGTAAACATCCGGCGAGGTTGCTTTTCGAGGAAGATTAAGCGATGCTGGAGCCAAAAAATCAACTACTCCATCAATATCAATAACTGCATGAACAGAACTTGAAGTTGAAAAAGGCCCAAGCAGAGTTTCCTTCAATAGCGATACGTGCAGTATCTATATTGAACTTTTCAGCATTTGTTTTCAACCATCTGACAGCAGCTTTAATATCATAAATTGCTGCCGGATATAAGGATTCTGCCGATAACCGGTACTCCACAGGGACAGTTACATAACCTTGCAACGCTATACGCTGAGCCATAGATCTCTCCATTATTTTATTTCCCGAACGCCAACCTCCACCATGGATCATTATCAAAACTGGATATTTACCTCTTTTAACGGGGCTAAAAATATCCAGGCATAAATCTCTTTTTGTATTTTCAGAACTTAACACCGAAGCATAAACCAGATCATAATTTTCTTTCATTGAGTGATTGTGAATTATCGGAACAATCTTAGCTTCAGGATATTTCTTTACAATCTTTTGCCAGGCCTGAAAGGTAGTATAGCTTGTGTCGACAGGGAGATTATTTACAGCTATAGATGTATTAAATATCTGTATGTAAATGATCAGAAATAATACAAGTAGTCTATTAAACATAGTCCATAAATTATTATAAAAGACAACCGCCCTTCAAATTCAGAAGAGCGGTCGTCATAAAGATTTATTATTACCACCAACGAGGATCACCAATCTTCTTTGATGCAGTTGTAGCATCTTTTATTTTAAAATTAGATTTAACCGGATCAGTAAAAATATCCGTAGTCAATTTACCCAGGCTTACAAAAGCATCAATAGGAGCGGTGGCTAAAGTAGTCGGATTCACATACCATGTTAAATCACTGGCTTTATAACAATTAGTCATCGTTATATTCTGACATGAACTTTGCATACCATTTACAGCGGCATTACCACCCGCGCCAAAAAGGCTATTCGTAATCGTAATACCTCCCGGAATTGTATTTCCTTTATAATCGAGGAAGTAATTGGCACTAAAAGCTGGCAGAGGACTGGATATTGATTGGGGGGCATAACAAGTAGTCAAATTTTGAATCGTTAACGACTTAATACCCAGTGCTGCACCTCCAACAAACAGTTTGTCGGCATGAGCTACCGTGCTGTTTGTTACAACAATGTCGCCAATGTAAGAAGCAGCATTAGCATTGTTCACAACACCATAACCCCCAATTGAATCCATCAAACAGTTATTAATTGTCAAGGAAGTAATAGTTGCCGTCGTTTGCATTCGTATAACTCCACGTTTGTATTTGATATCGCAATTTTCTAAAGTCATACTTCCAATATTTCCATTGGTCAAATTCAAATTGAATAAATAAGTACCTCCGTAATTCGCGTCCGTTTTTAATTTTCCAGAGGTATTTCCCTGGGTAAAGAATATTTTTTCGAAACGAAGTGAACTCACTGTTTTAGAGGCCGTAATACCAAAACCGCCGTTTACAGCCATAATTGCTTTACCTTTGAAACTTAAACCGGTGATAATATTCATTGGAACCGAAACATTGATCGTTGGTAAAGTATAAGAAGTTCCCCCCGAAAGAACTAAATTAAATCCAGCCGGATGAGCTGTGGCCAAACTATCTACAAATGTCTGGTTTAACACCGAAAGAGCCTTATCATCGGAGAAATTTCTCAAATCGACCACATCGCCGGTGAATACCTGTGCTGCAGTCGTTTTATAATACTTTTTGCCTTTATAATTGGCCCCCTGGAATATTTTAACCATATAATTTACTCCGGGTTGAAGCCCGCTGATAATTTTCGTCCCTGCAAGATTCTCGGCAGCAGTAACCGGAACACTTTTATAGACCGAATCTTTATTTATCATCACATCTACCCGAGTGTAACTATCTGAAGACAAGGTCCAATACATTCGAATTGAATTATCGATCAAGTCATTTGACGTTGGAGAAGTCAGCAGAGTCGGATAATCGAGTGTCGTCACATCCGGCAATACATAATTCAAGGATTTGATCGTATCCCCATTAGACAGAATACTATCTCCCACTGAATGAATCCGGATATTATATTTAGTATCGTAATCTAAGCCGGTAAAAGTATACGTTGCGCTATCAGTTCTGCTTGTACGAAGCACTGTTTTAAATGAATCGACAGATAAATCCAGCACATAATGCTTTGCTCCTTTATATTTGTCCCAGTCTATTTTAATCCAGGTCATACTGACTGTTGCGGTATTGGCAATTGGCCTGAACAAACGATCGACACCTGGTAACATTTCTTCATCCTTACAACTTGCCAAAAGGCCGGTGGCAAGAACTACTGCTAAAAACAGCGTTTTAAAATTGAATATATTTTTCATTTTTCTATGCTTTTAAATTCGTTTTATTTTGAGGACAATAAATAACCGTTATTGTTGAGGAATACACTTGTCGCAATAGTTTGCGACGAAATTGGCAACAAATATGGAACAGCCGATGTACCACTTAAATCGGTATAACCTCTCCAGGAATAAGTTGTAAAATTAGCACTTTGATAAGTTACCGAACCATCAGTGGCTGTCAATTTTGCATACAGTGATTTAGCCCAATCAACTAAAGTTACAGATCCGTAAGTAACAGTCCAGTTATTAATCTGGGCTGTTGTTGGCTCATAATAGCTATTCAGGAAAGTTATAGTTCCATTCGCTTTTATATAATAGAGACTTTTAGCATAACTAGCATATTTGGCAACCTCAGGTTTAGTCAATTCAAGGCCTAGAGCTGCTTTACCAATATTGTCCAGTACAGCTCTTGTCTCTATAATTTTCTGTCCATAATTATTCCAACGAACCAAGTCGAATTTACGTAAACATTCACCCCCAAACTCCCAAGCGCGTTCATTGACAATTGCATTAAAAAACGCATCTTTATTCGTCGATACACTGTCAACATACGCTTGTACTTTTTGCGAATAATCTACTGCGTTGAATGCCCGGGTCCTGACTGTGAGCAACATTTGTTTTGCCAAATCAGTCGGACCATTCAGTTGGTTTTCAGCTTCTGCAAGCATCAGCAGCACATCAGAATAGCGCATTAAAGGCCAGTTGATACCGGTTCCTTTTGACGAGGTAGAACCGGGGGAAGTGGTTAACAATAACCGATTCCATTTGTTAGTGGCAAGCGAAGTAATGCCCAAAGTTCCCTGCTCTGTATCTGAGCTATATTGCACTTTACTAATAGTTGCATCACGTCTAACATCCTTCTGATCAAATGAGAAATAATAAGAAGGAGTTAACCCCACCTGTATGGTGGTTGTCCCTTTAGAACTTGCAGTTACCGGAACTCCAATACACCAGCCCACATCTCCACCACCGTTTGTATTCCCAAAGGCAACCTCATATAACACGTCATCGTTCACAGGTTTAATCCATTGGCACTCATTTAGAAATATTGTAGCATAATTTTTATTCAACAACCGCGGTTTTAGTGCAATAAGTCTCTGTGCATAGTCTTTTGCCAATTGATAATACTCTGTATAAGTCCTGGCTACTTTTGTAACACCATCAATCGTATAGGTTACCGCCAGACTATCGTTATGAACCACATCGAGATAATCGTCAGCACGTTTCATAACACCGCTTGCTGTCATGCCATAACCTGCGCGGAACAACGAAAGGCGGGCAATCATGCCCAATGCAAATTCACGGTTCATCCGTTCGATGCCATCGCTGTATTCATCTGCAAAATACATGTTCGGTTCACAATTTACCAAATCTTGAATTATGCCCGAATAAATAATATTTTTATCTGTTCTGGGAACGTCAAGTTGCATTGTGGCATCAGCAGCTTTCCGGAAATAAGGAACATCGCCCCAAAAATTACATAATAGGAAATAACGGTAGGCACGCAAACAATAGCTTTCTCCCAACAACATTTTCATATCTTTCTGGTTCGCTACAGCACTTTTTTGAATACCTTCGATACATTGGTTTGCTCGGTCAATAGCCAGATAGTTGTGATCCCAGGCTGTTTTGATATCACCAAAACTAGACAATCCCCCCGGTTGAAGTGACCAAATATCACGTCGTGTACCATCAGGAAGTGCACCCGGAGCACTTGCTTCAACATCAGTGTTTTGCATCCACACACTCGACATACGCGAAGTGTATGAATCTTGCGCAAACAGGGCATACACGCCCAGAACCATTTTCTTGGCATCACCCGAATTGGAGAAAACATAGTTTCCGTCGAAATTGGACAATGAAGTCGGCGACAAAAAATCAGAGCAAGCTGTGAAGAACATAGTTGCTGTGATAATTAATGCTATATATTTTGTAGTTTTCATAAGAATTATAATAAGTAGTCTGATTTTAGAATGTTACATTTACTCCCAATGTCCAGGAGAAACTTTTGGGATAGGCAGAATAATCTACACCAGGAGTTAAACCGGATGTTGAACTGCCTCTTACTGCCGTATTTACCTCTGGATCGTAACCAGTATAATTGGTCAAGACGAATACATTATTCAATGTGCCGTAAATCCGAAACTGAGAGCAAAGGAATTTCTTAGTCAATTTAGTTGGAATGGTATAACCGACAGTCACATTCTGCAAACGAAGGTAAGACCCATTTTCAACAGCCCATGAAGAAGGTAAAACTGTCGCATTTCCAAATGAGAATGGCGACCAATATGCTTTAGCATTTGCACCTTCATTCATTGCGGCCAATGTTGCCAAATCAGTAACGATGTTTCCATTATTGTCCAGGTAGGTATAACGGCTATCCTGGCTCATGAAGCTTAACATATTCGGATTTGTAGCACGGTATTGTTGCGCTGATGCAATTTTATTGGCATTATAAATCTGATTACCGTATACAAAATTAAATAACATGGAAGCATCAAAACCATGGAATGTTCCATTAAACCCAAAACCACCGGTAAATTTTGGTGCTGTGCGCCCGATAATCTGGCGGTCATTATCATCCACTACACCATCACCATTCAGGTCTTTGTACTTTGCAGTACCCGGACGAACACCAATCTTACCGCCCAACATTCCAATTGTTGGAGCTACCGTTTTTGTTGTTGTCACTCCAGTGGCGGGATCAGTTGTGGTAACTGTTTTCAATACATATTTCCCTGTAGCGGCATTGTACGAATCAAAATCTGTCGTTTTATAATATCCATCACTAACCCAACCGTAAATTAACCCTACCGGCTCACCTACTTGTACCCGGTAATCGTTATATCCTTTCAAATCTGTTCCAGCCCAGCCGGAAGCATATTCTTGTACATTAACTCCATCCGCCAATTTATCCACATTCGATTTATTAAACCCAATATTGAAGTTTGCGCCAAATGAAGCGTTCTTTTTTTGAATTAGCTGAACATTCAATGAGATTTCAACCCCCTTATTCGAAGTTTGTCCTACATTTTTCATTGTTGTAGTGTACCCCGGTGCTGTAATTGGAATTTGAAGTAACAAATTTTTAGTCGTGTTGTTATAGTATTCAACAGTCCCTGACAGTTTCTCATTAAAGAATCCGAAATCCAATCCGGCATTTCGGGTATATGTAGTTTCCCACTTCAAATCCGGATTAGGCAACTGTGAACTTGTAGCGCCCCAATAATTATTTTGAACATCCCCTAAACCATATGTTTTAGTTGATTGAATACTATAACTGGACGAGGTTTGTCCGGCAGGGATATTAGAGTTCCCCGCCACTCCATAACCTACACGAAGCTTCAGGTTTGACAACCATTTTCTTGTGTCTGCCATAAATGGTTCTTCAATCATTCTCCATGCACCGGCTAAAGCGGGGAAATAACCCCATTGATGTCCTGGTGCAAATCTGGAGGAACCATCTGCACGAAATGTTGCAGTGAGCAAATAACGTTCTTTGAAATTATAAATAGCTCTTCCAAAAAGTGATGATTGATTGTTTGCAACAGGGAAATTACTGGTTATATTTTTTGTAGTTCCCCCAAGTGCTAAATTAGCGAAAATTCGATCAGGAGACAGGTCGGTACTAAAGCCGGTAGCATATAAATAGTTGTAATTAGTTGAATAACTGTTCAGCTCCTGACCAGCCATAAGATTGAAATTATGGTCCTCGCCCAAATTAAAGATATACGTAAGCGTATTGGCCAAACGCAATCTGTTTGTGTTTGTTTTTGTCCAATCCACCAAAGGCTTTCCATCAACATACGAAGCCACGGTTGTAATTTCGCCCCAATAGTTCTTTAATTCATTAAAGCCGTATTCATAGCCACCTTCAACCCTGTATACCAGATTATTTATAATTTTCCAATCCAAACTCCCGGTAAAATTATAGGTGCGGGTATTGGTGCGTTTCCAGTATTGAGCGGCTTGCTCTGTCAATGACAAATTGGCCTGCACCCATTGGGTATACTCTTCTTCTGTCATAGTAGCCGGATCAACAGTAACAAATTCACTTAATCCTTTCACTGCCGGAGAAGTTATAGCTTGTGAAGTACGAATTTTGTACGTACCGCCCGCCGAACCCGATCCATTTACTTTTGTATCCGATAACCGGGCATTAAAGCTGGTTTTCAAACTTCTTGATATTTCATGCTCCAGATTAAAGTTCGTATTGAAACGTGTATAATCGTTACTTGGCATCAAACCACCATCTTTATTAAATGTGGTACTTAATAGAAATCTTGTTTTCTCATTTCCGCCATTCAAACTAATGTTATGTTGTTGGGATACAACATTGGAACCAAACATATCTTTTTGCCAATCGTGCCCTCTTTGCGATTTGTAAAGTGTCAAATCATCCCAAACACCAAAAGTTTTTGTGAATGCCGAAATTCCATCCGCTCCACTCAATGCGGCATTCTCATAATTCAACAATACATATTCGTATGGATCAAGTGCATCTAATCGCTTTGATAACTTCTTCGTTTGCATAAATCCATTGTAAGATATAGTGGTTTTGCCACCTGCGGCCCTTTTGGTAGTCACTATAACTACACCATTTGCTCCACGCGAACCATAAATAGCTGTCGAAGATGCATCTTTCAACACGTCAATAGACTGAATATCACCCGGTGCAATGTCATTGATATTATTGGCCGGAAAACCATCAACAACATAAAGAGGACTATTGTCGCCTGTAATAGAGCCACCGCCACGAACGCGAATGATCAATTCAGCATCAGGCGAACCATCGGAAGTTGTGATTTGAACCCCCGCAAGCCGCCCGGTCAATGCCTCTCCGGCACTTGCAACCGGAATTCGGGAAAGCTCTTTACCTTGAATTGAAGATACAGATCCTGTCAGGTCACGTTTCTTTTGCGAACCATAACCCACCACAACCATCTCATTTAATTGATTTGAATTCGATTCAAGTTGAATTTGCAAATCAGAAGTTTTCCCCTTTAATGGGAATTCCAAACTTTTCATACCGATGTATGACACTTTAAGAACTGCAGTTGCCGGATTGGTAACACTTAAACTGAACTTGCCATTCAGATCTGTTATGGTCCCGCCTTTTGTTCCTTTAACAACAACAGATGCACCTAGAAGCGATTCGCCGGTATCATCTTTTACAACACCCGTGACGGTGGTCTGTGCATTCGCATAACAAACACAAAGGATTGTCAGCAGCAATGAGCAGAAGAGTTTTCTCATAAAATTAGAATTAAAGTAATGAATAATCTTTTCGTATCGTTTAATAAGGCAAAGAAAGGCTAAAAGACATGAAAAGATGTGCATAAATCGGTAAAGAACTTGCACATTTTGGGAAAACATCATGCAAGATAAAAGTGTCTATAAGGTGTTCATTTAAGTGGAGAAAAAGCTGCCTGTTTAGTACAAGGCACCCCTAGAAATTGTTGAGAAATAAACCTTAGCTTCAGAGAACAGCAGGCATAATCGGACTTAGTGAGCGGAGCTTCATTCGACAGTTGACCATGAATTTGTGGGCATCGTCATTCTGTTTTTATGAAACTTGAAAAAAGTGTTGTTTGGTGGAAACCCTAGGAAGGCATTCTGCATTTTCGATACAGTTACATACACTTAAGATGTCTGGCATCCACAAATAAAAAAACCAGTAAATATTGATTTTACTGGTTCTAAATAGTTTTCTAACATTTTGCGGAGAGAGAGGCTCTTGTATCCGCTAAATTTCAGTATGTATGTCAGTGAGTTATGCTCGTAAAATGCTTGGGTACCCGATTTTTCACCCGAAATTTTTTCACTAATAAAAGTAGCTTTTTAATTGAAAAATCGTGTATACAAAAGTAGCTAATTTTGATGAGATTACAAAGGAATGAGGGCTATTTTTTAGTGTGGTTTGAGTATATTGTTTGGGAAGATAACTAACCTTTGGTATGCTGTACTTATTAGTTATCCAAAAATGAGAGGATATACATGTTCGGCTTTTAGTCCTGTGTATTGGCAGAACTCTTCTACACTTACGAACTGATGTTCTTGTTTCTGATAGTGCTGCTTTATTTGTGAAAGCAATGTCCTTCCGTAACGTTCACTCTTGCCGGTTATTCTTTGTACATCCTTCGGGTATATGCAAATGCGTTTTGCTTCCATTAGATGGTTCTTTAGGTTGCAAATTTACGAATATTTCTTTGATAAATAATGCCTTTTCAGGCAATAACGGTAGATATAGACATTGCCGGAAGTGCCTGTGTTCGGAAATTGAATTTGTGAATATACTTTTGTCCGTATAATTTTAAAATTTAATTTTATGGCTCAACAAAAAAGTATTCTGAAACTAAAAGGAACCATTGGTGGAATTACCTTCTACAAATCGAAAGATGGTTATCTGGCCCGGGAAAAGGGCGGAGTGGATGCTTCCCGAATTGCCAATGATCCGGGATTTGCCCGAACACGAGAAAATGGCGCTGAGTTTGCCAATGCAGCTTCTGCAGGAAAGCTATTGCGTGATGCTGTTCGTGTATTGGGTAAGGATGCATCTGATGGACGTGTAACAGCTCGTTTGACTCAAGTCATGGCGCAAATCAAAAACATGGATGAAGCTAATGTTAGAGGGGAACGAAGCGCCGCCGAAGGAATGGCGAAAGATGAAGCTAAAGCGCTTTTGAATGGCTTTAACTTCAATGAAAATGCAGTTTTGGGAGCTGTATTGTATACACCTTTTTCGGTGGATGCAGCAACTGGCGAAATCAAAATCGCAGCTTTGAATCCACAAAATGACATTAGTTTACCAAGCGGTGCAACTCATGTTGTTTTGAAAAGCGGGTTTGCAAGTATCAATTTTCTGACCGGTGAATCGGAAATGACCGTTTCCGATCCTGTTCGTATTGCTACGAATGCGGATGTGCAAGCCGTTTCGTTGAAACCGGCAGCTGCTCCGGCTGTTGAAGGAACTCATATTTATCTGCTATCGATTGACTTTGTTCAATCGGTGAACAATGCAGATTATTCTTTGAATAACAACTCGTACAACGTGTTGGCTATTGTTGGTGTTGAATAATCCTTAATTCATTGTTTATGGAAACAGATAAAAATGTAACCGCAACTGTTATCGATCCGAACAACATGAGTGTTGTAGAGCGTGTAAAAGCACCTACTCCGAAGTTCTTTAAAGCGTTGCGGACAATCGGGCTAGCTTTGGCAGCCATTGGTGGAGCTATTTTAGCAGCTCCTGTTGCGGTACCAGCTGCTCTGGTAAGTATTGCCGGCTATGTTACTCTGGCTGGTGGAGTAATGACAGCAGTTAGTCAAACTGCTGTTGATACTAACACTAATGACGGTCAGTAATGAAACTTCCTGAAACAAACCACGACGGGCAGGTGTATGCCGGAACTTGCGGAGGCATGTTTCTTTCTATCTTCAGCAATGTGTTTGTTGAAGATTTGGTAAGAACGGTGATTCTGGCCGTCGTTGGTGCTGTTGTTAGCTTTGGAGTTTCACTGGTATTGAAAAGCCTTATTAAAGGAAAAAGACGACCCCCAACCCCCTAAAGGGGGCTCATAACAACTCATTGAAAAAAAATATATCTACTGTTTTTATGGTGTGGTAACCTTCTCAGTAGTTCAGCCTCCCGGCGGGGAGGCTTTTTTTATGCCCGGACTTTACATGTATTTGTAGAAAAGCATTCGCTTTGCATCCTGAAGGAGTTTCAGATTTTGTCTGAACTTTTTCTCCATTTCTTCCAGGCTGCGTAATGTTTCGACCACTTTTTGAAATTGCCCGGGATTTGTTTCCATTTTTTCCAACCCATCCGCAATACATTTTTTCATATCCCGAAGTATTACAAACGGGATTACAGAGCCACGCAAATAAGGGTAAAAGGCTTTTGACTGCCACAGACTATACATTAACCAGTACAGCTGTTCTTTTTCCGTTTCGGACTGGAACTGTATTACAAAGCAATTCGGACAGGGAGACAACAGCGGTTTTCCGCTGTTATTTCCTTTGTTGAGGATAAAGAAATGAGGATTTCGGATTTCTTCTTTCTGGTTATAAGATCTTAATCTGAAGGTATACATAAGCTATACAATAAAAGGGTGATTAAATGAGAGAATCCTCTCTGCAAATCTTTTCCTGCGCAAAAACACACTAAAGGGAAAAAGAAAATGTAAACACCCTCTTACTGCAATAAAAAGCGAAATGAAATGTAGCGTTGAGGCAGGCAAGGTTTTTTGCCAGAATACTACCCGAAGTGAAACGAGGTGTGGAGATTGTGGCAAAAACACGAAGTGCTTGACCTTTCCAGACTTATTTTATTGCTGTTATCTTTGTGAACATTTTTTTTTGTCGTACTATCGAACTCCTGTATTTTGTATTATTGAAAAATATCAACTGCAATTGTATTAGGGGTGGGTGGTCGGGGGTTGGCGTGGGAGAAGCAGGTTTAAACCGAAAAAGGTAAAAACAGCCTTGAGCCAGCGTTGATAGCAAGGCTACATGCGAGAGAAGTGAAACGAAATGAAGTATGAAGCCTGTGCTTTGTGTGCGAGCCTATGCGAGTTGAGCGAGTGCCCCTGACACAGGAAGCGCGGAGCGCGGTGGCAGGGTGCTGCCGGCAGCCAGTTTGGCGCACTTTTTTGCTTGAACGTTGAGCGTTGGAAAAAGCAAGGGCTGGCAAGAATGAACGAATGGAGTGTATTGGAACGAATGAACGGTAAGGGGTGTATGTGTGTGGTGGTTGAAGCTGGGTGAAGCGAAGCGGAACCGAGCTGCAACCACATGGATTTGCAGGGAGGAAAAGACATAGACCCCGAAAGTGAAATGAGTGAAAAGGAACGTAATGAGCGAATGACTGCCAGCTCTTGCGTGGGGTTGGCGTTGCGGTGTGAGTGAAGGAGTGTAGAGAATTAAATGAACGGAAAGACTGAACGAACACGGCAATAGCCAACATGTAAGTGAACTGCAAAAAATGTGACAAACTGTAACAGCACGAGCGATCGCAGGCGAGCAAAACTCTAAATGGTGGCTGACCCCTACAAATAAAAACTATGAGCGAAGCGAATACCTTAATGGGGTTTTAGGGGGCAGGTGCAACCATGCCTGAGGAGTGACAGAACGTGTGTAACAAAACAAGCTAACACGCTTTGACGAGCACCTACCGGAGCGCAGGAATGAGTGTGGAAGCGATAGCCACAAGGGCAGCCGAAAAAATACTACCCGAAGCGTAGCTAGGTGTGGAGATTTTTTTCAGGCTGCTTGTTTTACCCTTGGGGCTATGTTTTTGCGAACAAAGTGGCGGAATGACGAAGACCGCTTTACCTATTCGGTTTAAACCTGCGTGGGCAGGTAAATTTAATTCTCTTGTAAAAGATAAGACCACTTATCTGGGAAGTACGGTATTCTATTGTAAATGTGCGCTAAATCGATCAAAAAACCATATCCAGCCTTTTTAGTTCTATATTCATATTTAAATTCATCTTTCCTTTCAATTATTTTTTTTTTGAATTCTTCATATGAAAGCTTTTCGTTGAGGTTTTTATGTAACCAAGTGTCTCTTTGGTATCCGTCATTGAAAAATGGATTTGAAAATAATTGCTCCTCTAAATAATTTTCTTTGTCTTCAATAAAATGCTTTGAGGTTGAGTTAATACCATGGTGAGGAATAAATAGACCTAAATCTATTTTTTGATCAATAATAAAATCTCTCATTTCATAGAATTCATCTTTCATGTCCAGAATTACAATGAATTCCATTAATACTGCCAGAAGAGGGGAGGTTGAATCAGAATAATATATTGGTTTCTCTTTTGTAACAATAAATTTAATAACATTATTTTCGCTGTTGTTTGCATCTGGAAGCCTGTTATATTTCTCTTTACCTAATTTGATATAGAATAAAACTTCCAGTAAATATGTTTTTGCACTTTCGATATCACCAGTCTCGATTAATATTTTCAAAACATCAATTATAGGAGTTGAGTGAATATCCAGAAGTGGCCTTGCGCTTACATTATTTGAATTTATCACAGGGATTAGACATTCTTTAGATAGCTTCTTTAGGTCATCAATTGTTGGAGATAATTTTATGTACCAACACAAATATTTAATATATTCTAATGTTCTTAAAGTATAACCAATTTGTTCATAACGACCTCCAACTTCAGAGTATAATCCATTATCAATACAAGCAATTGAAATCGTCCTATGAAAATACTCAGTCATTACATGGATATAAAAGTCTAAGATTTTATCAATATATCCACCTATATTCTTATCTTGTTCGAACTTATTTTTCAAAACCCAATACCATATACGAAGCACGGAGTATGTTAGATATTTCTTTGCGATATTAAGGTTGTTGTATTCTTTTGATTGTGTGTAAATGACAAACATTACCAGTCGTAACGACTCAAAAAACATTTTCCATTTTCGGGGCAAACTCTTATTGTATTCTTCTTTTTTTATATCCACAAAGATTAAGTCAAGCAATTCGATATAGTTTTTTGAAATTTTATCTTCCACATCCAGATTGGCAATAGTTTTATTGAACAATTTTGTTGCTTCTTTATTGGCTAATAGAAATTCCCCGAAGAATTTCTCTGAAAATAGTCCTGTAAGTTCGGAAATACCCCATTTGTCGAATTCGATATTTCCTGTGGCTGGGAACTCAGTATTAATAAATCCTTCAAAAACGTCTTTAACGCTCGCTTTTAGTTCTCCATTATGAACAAGAACAATTTTCAAAGGAAGTGCTTCGTGGTCCTTATTGGTAAATTCAAATTTCCGATACTTTGCTTCAATCAAAGACTCCTTAATACCATCATTTTTTACAAACGTCGAGTTTGTAATATGTCTATCGTCTCCGCCTTTCAGCTCGAAATAAAATCTCTTCTTAACTCCATCATTAAAGTCATTACCAACAGCTACAACATCCTTACCATATTGAGAAATACCTTTTGATTCAGTCGGTTTACTTAGTAGCACAAATCCTTGAGACTCTAAGAAAAGAGGAAAAATATAATCTAATTCTTCACTTTCCTTTAATGATTCCAGGTATTCTCTTACTATAATCGGTTTTATATCCATAGATTAAAAATTGCTATTGAAATTATTATGAATATAGTCAAATACATCAGGATTTGAATACATCCTCATATCTAATGAAAACGAATGTTCAAAATGCCCCAAAGGACTAATTTCATTGTCACCTGTTTGCCAAGCATGACCTCTAACTATAGTTGTTTGTTTTATAGTAGACAAGAAAGAATTATCTGAGTTATTTATTTTACGAATCATTTTATGTTTCTCTTCTTCCTCTAAACTATAGTATAAATTCATCAAATCTTGTTCATTATGACGTGGATTAAGGTCATTAATAGAAGTTTTAATTTCTTTGATTCTGTGATATTTGTTGAGACTTAATTTGACTTGACCAATGAATTCGACATCACTAACTAATTCATTTACTTTTTCAAAAAGATAGTCATGGTAAGAATTTAAAATTAGATCAGATAAGTTTGCAATCAAGTATGTTACCACATTTTTATGCGTTGAGTGCTTAAATTTAAGTATTAATGGTAATAATTTATCAATATTGTAAAAACTTTGAAAGATTATTGCTTCAAGTGCTCTTAATTGCTCTGTTTCAGAATGTAATTCAAGAACGTTGACATCATAAAGACCTCTATGTTTGCTTCGTATTAGATCAACTGCACCTACTCTTAAATGAGGTAAATCATGAGAAAGTAGAAATAATATGTGTGTTTCTGTTTTATTTTTATCTATTTTCCAAAAATGTGATAGGGCATTAGTGAAAATTTCTACATCAATCAATGCTCCCAATTTTTGATATTGTATATTATATAGCATTGTGAAAAGATTGAAGAAATAATCAGGATTAGTATAGTTATTAAAGTAACTACTAACCTCTTTAAAATAATCTTGTGATTTTGATAAAAATGTTTCGATAAGTAATCTGTAACGCTCGTCTTCGTATCCTTTTATGAATCGGCAGTCCATAAATATCAGATTCCGTAATTGCACATTTTCAATATAAAATAATTCCTTCATTTTAGAGAAACTTTTTTCTCTGATTTTAGCCGGAGTATTTGCATTTTCAATTAATGACTTATATAAATATGGAAGCTGAAGTAAACTGTCGAGATTTTCTTTATCAACCTCTGTTGATAAAGAAAAACATTTTTTGATGTACTTTTCATCCCTGTAATTAAATCGCCCTAAAGTAAAATATGCTACTAATGGATTTAATCGGACAAGTTCTGTTACTTTCGAAAATGCTTTTTCAGCATCAGATTCAAATAGTCCAATTAAAGCATAGGATAGTATATATATGTCTTTTGAGTCATTCTTAGGCAAAGCATAATCATATAGACTAAGAGTAAGTTGAGGTTTGTTTTTGCCAAGTTCAAAGCAAAAATCAGGTACTCTGGTAATAGTCTCATTTGATTTTGATATCGATAGAACACTGTATAATTCTTCTGTTTTTATATCAATCAATAGCAATGTCTCAAACAAATATTTATCATAATGATATTGCTCTTTCTTAGTTAACGACTTAAAGAAATCTATCGAGTTTATAATGTTTTGCGTGTGGAAAGAATAGAATATGTGCGACTTTACACTATCTATTACTGGAGAGTAAGCATTATACACATTTTCATACCCAAATTCTTTCTTTTTTAGCTTCTCAAACTTTTCTATCAATTTAAAGGCACTTTTAATGTCATAGGGTATCTTAACGCTTAGATTTACTTCAATATATTCCAACACTACTTCTTTAAAAATAGTGGAGCTAATATTAATTTTTACTGTTTCATTAGTGACTGAGACAAACACATTCTTCTCAATTAAGTTGGTAATGTCATGAAATAATGACTTGTCTATTTCAGTCTTTCTTGATTTGAAATAAATATCTATGATTTGATAAACAATATCTTTCTCTGTCTGAAGTAATGTCATTTTTGTATTTGTGTTTTTTACATATAAAAATAAACAGTTTTATATTCTATATAATCTTTGGTATTAGTTTAGTTTCAATTTCCAGCCGACCCCATTCGCAAGTGCAGTTTGAATGTAGGAGAGTGAGTTTATAATTCATAATTGAAAGTTGATTTTGACGTTTGACATGGGATATCAGGTTTGAAAAACTGTGGCACCGATGTATATCAGCAACCGCGTTGTAAACGCTTAACTATTTGCACCCTCGTTACAAGGAGGGTGAGAGTGTATTAAAATGCTGATTAATAAAGATTAGGATTACAACTTTTCGCAAGCTTAAGACTGTCGGTTCTTCGCATCGGGAGCTTTTCCATACCTTTCTCTATTCATTTCATTAAAAGCATTTTTTAGCTCTTGAAAAATGTATTTCTGATTTTCAAATAACATATCTTCCGTAACTATAGTCTTAATTATGTTGATATTCCCCTGCTTTTCTCCAAAACAAAATCCTTGGGAATTTGCACAAACAATATCTAATTTTTCGTTTTTATCCACCACTTCAAAATTATTATACACATTTTTGTGTTCCTGATTTACTTTTGCACCCACAAATCCCCAATCATTCCTAAAGTATAATCTGATTAAATCATCATTGGAAATTGTATCATCTTGTACGATACGTTCTCTGTATCTTTTAAAAAAATGTGGTGGATAAATGGTACACATATTCATATCTAATGTAGGGGCAGCTGCATATTTGCCTTCGTGACGAGTATAAATTCCATAAAAATGAATAATTGGATTGTCACAATCACTTCTTTTTAAAGCAGTATAACCAATCACTAATAAATTATTCTTTTCCTTAGTAATGTATTCATAGCTCTTTGTAACAGGATATTGACTTTTTCTCAATACTATTTTCCTGAAATCTCTTTTAAATCCATCGAGTTTATTGTCTAAGTTTTTAATATCCTCTAGAATCTCTTTGTGAATTTCCTGAGCTGTCATTGTAGGTACTATCATAGGAGATATTGCTAAATATTTTATTAGTGTGTCAATTATGTGTTTGCACGGATTGCAAATCTGCGCGAGCGGCGGTAAATATACCTTTGAATTGCAAATCAGTTATATTCTACTATTGTAATTTTTTGATGAAACTAATAACTCTAATATCTTCATGCAAAGGTTCAATTTCAATACTTTCAGTAGGAATACCATAATAAGTAGATAAAGAGAAGGTTAAATTATCCCTGTTTGAAAAGTAATGACCATAATCTAATTTGAACGTTTCAGAAACATCGACTTCATTTATTTTTAGTTGTTTAGTTTTTATATCTCCAGGATATGTTTCATTAGGTTCAATAATTTCAAATTCAAACTTAAATTTGTATTTTTTGTCCGATCCTATTTCAGGAACGAACCGTCCGTCATTTTTTCCAGATAATTGAGCATTAATAAAATTGTAAGGAGTAGATATTCCTATGTGATTAATAGAAGTAACGATTTCATTTATAAAATATGCCTTGAAACCTTTTTCTCTGATCTTTCCTTTAGAATTAAAGAAAATCTCAAATAATATACCATCAATTAATGCTCGTTTTATATGATTACTCCAAAATTTAATCTGTAAATGTAGGGTTTCAATAAAATGTATTGCACTACCAGATGAACCTACCGCGCTTTGTAGAATATTGCGGCCTAATACAAAAAACATATCTTTGAATTGCTGGCTACTACCATCATTATTTTCTATACCGAAAGTGCTGAGTCTTTCTATAGCTGGGTTTTGACGATACCAATTATAACTTTTAAGCTCTTCAATAACCTGATTTATTGACTGAACAAAATGACCTCTAGATGTGTCGTATTTTTCATCTTCCAATGCATAAACTGAATAAGGTTCATCTGGTATAGATGTTTCTGAAGTAATTTCTACAGGGGTAGATACAACCTGAGCTATTTCGATATTGGGTGATTCATTTTGTCCAGTTTCAAGATTGAGAATTTCAGTTTCTTCACTAAGATTTTCTGGTTCAGTGGCAATTTGGAATGAAACAGCTAAATGTCTGTATTGTGGTGCAAGTATTTGAACTAACGTAAAAAAACTAATAGAATAATATTCAACTGAATCTGTTGTCAGTCTAAATTCGTCAACCAAACTTTCATGAGCTATTCCGATTTTAATCTCATCTTTTACCTGCTGTCCATTTTTTATTTGTTTTACTGGACGATAAACCATATCAGGCTTAATATCACGTGAAATAAAAACTGCTTTTATTTTATTGTTTTCAGGTTTATGGCCTTTACAAAACTCAAGAATTTCTTTCCATATAACCAAATCACCTATTCGATTCGATTCCTTATCTGAATCTTTAAAACCAGGAGGGACTTTTCCATCAAAACGTAAATCAGCTTCAAATGCCAAGTTTTCTAAAGTAGAATACATATTTGAGTCTAATACATGTGTTTCTAGCTTATCCAATATTTCTTTATGTACATTCAATTGATGTTGATTTAAACCGGAGTTGATTACAATAGCAATTTTTTCAAACATGGACGATACATTATCCATATCAGCAAATAATTCCTGCTTTTTACCTGCATAAATAGAACCTGTCAACAGCGAATCACCAATATATGCTTTTAAGAATTTCGCAATATTCTTTAATTCTTTTGAAGATGTTTTTGCCTTTGTAAGTTCAGATAAATAATCTATGGTATTTTGAGATGTAACTCTTTTGGAATATTCGAGTACAGACCAATTTGGAATATGAAATCGTGAAGGACAGGTATCTACCCAATTATAAAAATCTTTACGAGCATCTTCATTGAGTCTATATAGTTGTGAAATAATATTTGTATCAATAAAGATATGGCAATTGGGATCAACTAATAATTGATTAATCTTCTCGAAGTACTCATCTATATTTAATTCTTGTTTGGGAAATCTCATATTCTTAGTTTTTACAGTGTTTTCAAATAGTTAGTTGTTATATAATAATTGAGGTTATTGATATATTGTCGCTGTTTCTTTCACTTATGATTTGAAGTTTAGCATTAAGTTCAATATCAGAATATGCTAATAAGGTTGATGGATTTATTGAATTATAAAGGCCATCAGAGCTAATGCATACTGTATCTCCTTGTTGGAGTTGGATTTCGATAACCGGGAGGTGTGAGTCTAAGGGTGTGCCGGATAGCGATTTTGTGACAATGTGTTTATAGCGTTCGATTTCTTTGGTTGAAACGGGGCCGTTCTTTTTCATTTCGTTGATAAGGGTATGACTTTCGGAAATGAAAAGCTGTTTGCTGGCTCTGAAGTGTTGTATTTGTACATCTCCAAACCAGAATGCATAACCAATGTTATCCTTTATAAGTACTCCGGCTATAGTTGTACCTAATTTGGTGTGATACTGATTTCGTAAAGTGAGAATTTGACTGTTGGCAAATTCGACCGCCTGTTGAATGAGTGCAGGTATGTCTCCTTGAATGGTGCTCCCGACAAGGAATTGAAAAATGGCTTCTGTGGCTGTTTTGGAAGCCACTTCTCCGTAGTCGTAACCTCCCATACCGTCCGCAACGATATGTAGCGAAATACTATCCGATAGTATTTCGCTTTTTATGTAGTCTTCGTTGGCTTTCCGAATACCTTTGCTAGTATATGAAAATATTTTCATTGTCAAATTGCTTTCTTTGTTTCACCACCGTGTTTTGTTACACGTGGGCGTGTTGAAATCTTTACGGGTCTATTCGTTATGCCTTTATCCGTTGATTTTGTAGCCCACAAATATCCTTCGCCAGGGGACAAGGTTGATAATTCAAGTGGGGTTAAATGTGACAGCTGCGTTATCGATTTCTGAATATGTTTTACCCATTGTGGACTGTTAAATTTATGCAATAACACAATGGAACTAAGTTCAATAATTTCATTTGGTAGACTTATCGGATCCTGACTCGCGATCATAATGGATACTCCTTTGTGTCGCATTTCTCTGATTGAGGTTACAATGCTATTGGTCAAATCTTTGTTGTCCATGTATTTGTGTGCTTCGTCAAATACAATGAATTTATTGAATGGAGTGTCGTTGAATGTTTTCACCCCAGAGAAAATATTCAGCATTACCACGAATAGACCTAATGCTTCATCCTTTTCAATAAATTCATCCCGTAAATCAACAATAATCAATCTTCCCGGGCGAAGCAAATCCCTGATTTGCGAGTTGTCATCAATGTATTCGTCTGCAAACTGGAGTCGTTGTTCAGCTAGTGTACGTTGAGTATTGCTTAGCAGGGTTGATTCTGCGACATTGTTGCGTAAACCAACTAAGCTAATATTATCCCGAATATTTCTCATGATTGCCTTCAACTGACGAATGTATGTTGAATCATTGCCGATAGCACCTAATAGAAACATCCAGTCCTGCACACTCAGTTCATTTGAATTAAAGCTGATTGGGCATATATCAATCGACGGGAATTGTTCCCGCCTTTCATTTACTTTTGCCCGTGGTGTAAGAATTACAACGTCAGATAAACTGGACGGATTTGCATTATACTCCCGTTTCAGCTTTTCCAATTCTGATATATTATTGTTTGGATTAATCATGGACGTGAATTCAGGTTCGTAATCCATACTCTCGCTGTAATGAAAAATTACACCCGCTAAAGGGGCCGGTAATTTATTGATATTGCTAAACTGTTTAATCACCATCTCTGTGATACTACCAATCGTATAACTCTTACCACCTCCCTGTACACCGAAAAGGCTAATTGTATTTGTTTCTGTTAAATCAAGTGCAATAGTTTTAGCGCTTGCGACCACCTTACCGAGAATACCGAATTGCTCAGACGAAGACGTTTTCCCAATGATAATATCGAATTCAGGTGTTTCATCGTTATTAATGTTAGTTACAACACTATCTGCTACGAGCTCCTCTTTGTTTTCTTCTTCCTTTTCGGATAAATCCGATTTATTCTCTTCAATACTTATCTCAACCGCAGGTGTATTATCTACATCCAATTCATTGTCTTGAGAATAATTTGATTCCTTATCCACTTTTTCAGGACTCTCGTTAATAACCGTTGTTGTATAAGAATCAATAATGGGTTCAGATACAGCCGAAGTATTTGTTACTTTAGGCTTTGCCGGCAATTTGACCGGCTTACAAAAAAAAGCAACTAATTGTTCTTCATCCAGTACATGTTCCAGTCTACGTGTATTCAAGTCTGAATCCGGATCGAGAATATCTCCAATTAAGTTTTTTCCGAAGGTAAAGAACGTAGATTCATTGTCCAATATTTCTTTTTTATGTCGCTGAATTGCGGAGAAGTCGAAAATAATTCCCAGTTTTTTAAACTTCAGGTTATATCCATATTGAAGATTATCCATACAATCCAAATAGGCGTCATATACATCCTGAGATAAATGATTATATCTTGCAGCCCGATTAATGTAAAATTCGAGCAAGGATTTTAATTGTAGGTTTTTCAACTCGCGATCTAATCTATCATTATTTGGAGAAAGGGACCTGTCAAAATGAAAGCTCAGTGATTCAATTGTATTATCAATTTGATTTTGCATTTTTCCCATCAACTCGATACGATCATTATCTGAAAGATAGGTGCGACACTTCACTTCGATCACAGTAAAGCAAATATCCATCGTTTGAGGATTTATTTTTACTAATAAAATATCTGCTCTTTCCCTATTTTCATTAGGAGTGTTTGTAAACAACTCTTTATGAAGATCAATTGGAATCAAAAATGAATCTTCCAGGATATTCTTCTTTTCTAATACCCGCTTGGTAAATGCCATTCCCAACACCTCAAAAGCTTTGTTGTTGGTAGAGTTGAACTGCATGATTAATGAGCTACTTATTGAGCGAATATCTTCAAGCAGTATTTTAAGTTTGGCCGAATCATTTCTAAGATCAATACCGAACTCTTCAAAATGAGGGCCAATCAGTCCTATAATTTCCGAAGTAGGACGGGTAGTCAGATAAGAGGAAATGCCCGAGATTTCCTGCCCCGGAACATAATCCAACAGAAATGGAATTTCGCCTTCAGCCCCCGGTAAATCATAAACTTCGGGGCCTAAATTTTTATCGAAAGTAATTACCCAATCGGAGGTATCGTGGATAAAAGACAATAGCACTTTATCAGACTCATTCAATTCCAATTTTGTAGCCGGTATGGATTTCTCCCTGTTCGTAGATAAAGAGTTTGCCACAAATACCTGAAAATTTGAGAATAAAGAAACCCCTACGTTACAAAAATTATTAACGCTATTCACAACAGGATTTTCCGAGAAGTATTTATTCCAGACAATAGAATCCGACTTTTGAACAACACTAATCACACTTTGATTAATCAATCCATTGAAATAAAATGATTGTTTGCTTTCTTCCGGACGGGCTAAAGTGGTTTTAACCGGAAATGGACTAATCAGAAAAGCAATATGCGAGAAATAATCGTTTGGGTTATGAATAAAATCAATTACACTATTGATAGAGAAACGCAATTTAGGGAATAAGCGATTACCAGAAGCTTGTGAAAAAGCTTCAGCATCTTCAGAGATATTACTTTCCGGATTTATCAAATTGCGAAAAGCTTCTCCGGGAACTATGATTTTTTCATCTGCAAATAACCTTACCTCATACTTAATAGATTTGAATTCAGGTAATCGTTCAATATCAACCAGGGCATTTGCAAAAACATAAGCATCACCGGCGTTGAACAAATTAACAACTAATTTATTGATATAAGGGTGTTGAGTAAGATAATTCTGAATGTGCCGACTCACCAATGTTTGATTCACATCAGTATCAATGCGATATTCATTGCTAATGTTGAGCAATGACGCCAAATAAATTTTTATTTGACGGGAGATTGAAGAAAAAGCATCATTACTTTTTTGTAGCGGTTTTGTGTAAAGGCCCCAGCCATAAGATAATTCACCGACATACTGAAAGTATTCAGATACACTGGAATCCGTCAAAACAGGAAGCGCAATTTCAGGTAATAAGTCACCTAAAAACAAGTTTTCAAGGTTCTTATACCAAACTGTTTTGTATTGAGGAAATGTAGTTCTAGTTTCTTCTTCCCAGTTTGAATACAAGTCGAAAAGATTTACAAACCACGCCAAGCGCAGGGGGTGAAGGGGGGAAACCAATTTCAGATACACAGTCTGTCCATCGGGCATTTCTGTTTTCACTGAAATGATTTCAAGATTTTGTAAACCAGATAATGTTTTATGAAAATCAGTCGTTTGCAATTCATCTGCATCCACTGCCTTCATTATGGATTTTGTCCATTTATCATACAGGACAATGTATTTTCGAATCAGATCAATATGATTAAATATATCGAAAGTTTCAACTACGCCTGCGTTATCCGGAGCAGATTGCGCGATTAATTCAAACAATTCTTTTCTAACTGAAATTAAATCTTTATCAATCATTTCGTTATCCAGAAATTTATTGAACCTCAATGATTGAAAATCGTTGTCGGTAGGATTGCTACTGAGTCTTACATCAATATTTCCAATTTCACCCGCATGTTTTAGAAAGCAGCTCTGTAGTTTTCGAAGCTTACCGGATATATTAATCTGGTAATTGTGATTTGTCGCATATTTAATATGAAAGGTGTTTACAAGTCCTAAATCAGTACCTTTGAGCCAGACCGCCGTGTTGTCAATCGGTTCTGGTATTGATAATTCATTGTTGTTTCGGAGTTGCTCAATCCGGAATCTGAAATAAGCCTGTAAAACATTATCGAGCTTGTCTTTTCGGTGCGGTTCTACTTCCTCGCCCGATAGTTCACCAAAGTTTATATAGAAGTCCTCCGAATCATTTGTTCTTTTGGCGAGGTTTGAACTTTCAAAATCCTCATGAGAAAGATCCGGGTTCTGTTTCTTTTGCAAATTCCATAAATCTTCAAATTCAGGAAGAACATAATTATCCTGCGTATTTAAAATACCACCATTTTCATCTTCGGCAAAGACACGGAAAAAGTAAGAGCCTTCTTCCACCATTGTTTCAGAGAACTCCATGGTAATGTCCCTGTAATTTCGGGCATTTTCCGTAACTTTTGTTTTCTTTACATCAAATACCGGATACCAACCATCAATAGCCATTAATACAATTCTAAATGACTTTAGCTCTTTGAAGTCTTTGGGTGCCGGTTTAGTAGATATCCGTATTTTTACTTTAACTGTTTTGTCGCGCGGAATGGTCAAGGTCAGGTCACCATCCTGTGTTCTGATTTCGTTCGAGCTTATTTTATCAACAAAAACATGTAGGTCGTGTGGAGTATCGAAGTCAGGAACTGCCCAGTTACTGAAGTTTAAATCCGAATATTTTGTCAATACAGCCTGACAAATATCTCCTTTACTTTTTATTTGATTTTCAGATTTTAGCAAATAAGTTATGCGATTTTGAATTGAATTCGGTTCAACCGGCAAATCTTTTATCCTGTCAGGAATCGGTTTAGAGAAGTCGCTTAATATATCTACACATCTTAGATTATAAAGTAATCGTTGTCTAAGCTGTTTGATATCTATACTGATTTTGTCATCGGGTAAGATCGCAAAGGTGGCTAATCCATCCCCGATAGCTTCTTTTTTCCAATTGTTTAGTTTTAGGAATAACAGATATTGCAGATATTGAGCCTGTCTGAGATTCTGAATTTTCAGATAATCGAAAATTTCATTTACGATTGGTTTTATCTCAGTCGGAATTTCAGTTTTTAAAACACTTAATAGCTTTGTATCCAGGTGCTCTATTGCAAGATTCTTGAATGTCGCATTCCCATAGGAGTCTTCGGTAGAAGTTCGACTGTTCGACGGAATCAGTACCAATAATGGAAACTCGTCGTTATTTCGTAATTCAATTAATTTGTTGGCACTAATGTATTCATCCCCCTGCAGATCGTCAGACAAAATATAGGTTTGAAGCTCACCTTCCAAGGCACGAATTTGACTGCATAAAGGATTTAGTTCACGCATAGAGAGACCCGTTATTTTCATGCAATGGCCGGGTTTAGCACTTGTGAATTCTGCTTTGTATTCTTCAACTATGAGAGAGAGAAGTAGCTGATAGTAAAGTTCTGATATTTCCATTATGCTTTGAATTTATAACGTGGTCTGATTTTTTGTAGAATATAAGCGTCACTTAAATCGGTATAGAAGCCAATTTGACGTAATTTAGTTTTGAATGCATCTACGTTTTCCTTAAATGCCAGGTGAGTTTCTAAATCTGCATCGTTGAACCTTGATTCATTCAGCCCATTTATTACAATTCCATACCTGGAACGAAGTTTCGCTGTCAACTCATCAATTGATAATGAACGTGAGGAAAAACCACCCGGTGCAGGTTCTAAAACCAGAATTTGCACTAAGGTTTCAAGAAGACGGGAACCGATAACACTTCTACGAGGGTGTTTGCGGCTTCTACCATCCGCTAAGAATCCATAGTCGGTATTTTTCATGGAAATTGCATCCAGAAACTGCTGATAATACCGATACTGATATGCTCCTTTTGCTTTGAGTAAAGTCATTACATACTTATCGAAGAAGCTCTCCTCATACATCACACAATCCAATAAGTTCTTTTTATCTTCTTCCTCTTCCGGTTTAAATTTATCGAGAATAATATTGAATTTGTTTTCGTAATATATATCGAAGTTATCCGGTCTGTTCTTTAAAATTGACAGCCACTGATCAACAGAATCCACAGCCGGCATAGTGGTTTCATATCTTTTCTGAACAGCATTGATCTCGAAAGAAGCTTTGAAAAATTCATACAGACCATTGATTGTTCTTTCCATATCTTCGCAGGCAAAGCGAGAAACACGACTTTCAAAGTTATCAGTCACATCTACAATCAGGGAAAAATCATCTTCCACATTTCGGGTTCCTTCTTTTACCATTTTGGGTAAGAGATATATTGCTTTTTGAGTGTAAAGGGATAAATGAAATCCAATCAAGGTACGCAGGTATTCAATGAATACATTCCTGGGTATTGAGTCTTTGTAAACCAGCAAACGGAGTATATCATCACAAAAAAGATTTGCCTGAGCTTCGAGCAGAGGACGCACATTTTTCAATTGAGCACTTGATTTCGGATCAATCTGAATGTTCTTTATCAATTGAAGAATACCAGCGCTATCCACATCCAACTTTTGATTCTTGGATATATTTTTTGTGACATTATCCCAGCCTTTGGAGAGGTATTCTTTCAGGCTTTCCATAATTTCCGGTTTCATCCGAAGCATCAAAAATACCTGATCGGAGGAATTGTAATCACGGGTCTGGGCAATGTTACGAATGCGAAAGCTTTCGAGGTGAACGGGACGAAGCGAAGAGATTTTTTCTTTTACGATATTTCCTCTAAATACCAAATTGACCAAATTGCAACGTAGCCAGTCTTCCGCAGCGTCTTTATGTTCAGAAAGTCCGACCATATTTCCATGGGTTTCGAGGTTTTCCATATATTCAATCAACGATTGAAAGGTATGTTCCCTTTTAACTCTCATGTTAATCCTTGCTCCATTGTTCCGGATAAGCATAAACAGGTTTGTAAGCGTATTGTCCAGATTCACCGATTTAGCATCGGCAGCCAAAATCAGTTCGTTACGGAAAATAGCTTCGTTTTTATCTAAACGTATTGCCATAGTTGTATCAGTTTAATGGAGCAATTGTTAGTTTATTTGTTTTTTGTTCAAGTGAAATCACAAAGAATGATTTGTTATTCTTTGTCACCAACACTTCGTTGTAGGATTTATTTTCCAGCAGGTTTTTGAATACCTGTAATTCAATAAATCTACCTCTCATATCGTTGATAGAAGGGCTAAATCCCTGTTTGATAAAATACAACATCTCGTACAAATCGAGTGAGATTGTCAGGGAAATAAAGTCATCTTCCGTGTTTCGAAATATCAAACTATCGCTTTCGTATTCAATGTATTGAATGAGGTGCTCTGTTTTATTTACAAATAACTCAAACTCGTTTAAAGAGAATCGTCTGAAACTTTGACTAATCGGGTCATTTATACGAGAAGACTTTAAAAGCAGAAAATTGTTTGCCAATCCACTTTCAGAACAACCTTCACTGATAGAAATTGCCTGAGCCAAACTTTGTTTTGCACTCTCAATGTCCTGTTCATTATCCTGCGTATTGGTTAGCAGGGTATGGAACTCTTCCAAAGATTGATAGGGTAAGCGCTTTTTAAATTCAAATTTTCCTTCGAAATATTGGTGACGCACGTATGTGCGGTGACGAAGTTTCATTTGTTCCAGGATTCCATTTTTTAAATCGTAGGCCGGCAGCAACAACTTTTGAGCATTAAAGGCATCCAATAAATCAACCTGGCGATCTGAGAAATTCAAATAATCTTTCGGCGCATGTAGTCCAAAATATAAATCCCTGTCAATAGCCGGTAAGGCTACCTGTGAAATATCAGCCTCTCTGATCAGTGATATTAATCTATCGTTGGATTTATCGGCATCCTGAGACGTGATATTGAAATAGTAATATTGCCAGTATTTTTCAGGTTCGTTTTCGAATCTTTTATATAACTCCGAAATATCATTGCAGTTACAATCCCGACTAATTAGATACGCAAGGAATGAGCGTAAATCGCGCATGGTGATATGAAGTTCTCTTTTGTAACTAATCGTACGCATTAGCCACTCTAACCGATTAATCACTTCATCGCCGGCAGCATTATCCGTTAAGGTATCGACATTGTATTTTATGAAACAATGCTCAGCATGTGAACATGTATTACATCTACTCCAAAGCACAGGCTTTGTGAGTAATTTGATTTGCGAGCGGAACAAACTTTCACCTCCGTTGCTTTTCGCGGTTATTGAACGTAAATTCAAATTGATAATCATCAAGCCATCCGGTAAGTCGGCATGACCGCTGTTGTAAAAGTATTGGTCAATGATATCGGACAACCCACGGAACTTATCGGAAGTTTCCAGAAAGTCGACCAAACGACCTTCGTTGATCGCAATAATTCTTCCTTCGTTTACGCTACTATAATCTTTTGTGTTTTCAAAGGGTTGAAAGAAATCGGATAAAACCTCGTTGTTTGCCCTATCTTCTTCATCCTGCGAACCATCGTAATTACTTTGATAAGCCAGGCCATTGATCTGAAACTTTGCACCATTGCGGTTTGAAAATCTTTCCACATTGGAAGCTTCTTTTTCAATTTGTTTGATAAAAGCAGTTTTCCCATCGCCGGCATTCCCGGTAATAATGACTAATCGATATTTCCCTTTTAGTATTGCACTCAGAAGTTCGGTATCCAATTTGGTTTTTGTATAGGTAATGTCGTCAAAAGCACTGGAATTGAATCCAGCACGTGTACCCGCATTGCCGTAACGGCTTTGACTATACAGTGAATTCAAATATTCCACAAATGTGATATCGTCCTTACTTGCCAGAATAACTTCACCCAGTGTTGCAATTTCGTCCTTTTTTACCAGATTATCAGCACCAATACCCATGAGGGCATCCAACATTTCCTGAGCCGATTTGAATCGGCTTTCTTTGCTACAGTTGATTGCTTTCAGAATGAATTTTGCAAAAGTATCGGAAATCGTTTCGTTGTATTGTTGAATGGGTTCGGGAGCTATTCCAACACGAGGCATTTTCATACCACCACTCCATGGATAGGAGTGACACACCAATTCGTACAAGGTAATACCCAGCGCAAATAAGTCGGCTGAACTGTCCCAATTCACTTTATGATCCTGCTGTAGGTCTGGTGCCAGGTAAGGATTGGTGCCTACAAAGTTTTTGTCGTTTTCTTCGGCGGTGGCCACATTGAAGTCAACCAATACAAATCGTTCCTGTTTGTCCCAGACAATGTTCTGAGGTTTAATATCCCTGTGATAAATAGGGTTTGGAGTCTGTTTTTGTAAACATACCAAAGCAGTGAGTATTTCGATTGCTAGTTGGTATATGATTGTAAGTGGTAGCTTCAAATCGCCTCTGGTATATTCCTGTAAGTTGTTCCCATCCAGAAACTCCATTAGCGTGTAAAATTGACCATTGGGTAGAGTGCCGTTGGTAATGAATTTTACTATATAAGGATTGGACAGATTAGCCAGAGCATTGTATTCGTCGATAACAGTTTGTACGGTGATACTTTCGTTGAATATCTTTATAGCATAATCCTTACTCTGTATATTGTGTTTAGCTTTAAAAACAATAGAGAAACCACCTTTGCCTAATTGATTGTATAGGGTAAAGTCACCAATACGTAAACCGGGTTTTAGTTCCTCGTACACAATCTGTGCAGTTTGCTGCGTGGTGGCCACATGCGAAGTAGAAATCTGGTATTTCAAAAAGTTGTCCAGTTCTTCAATGCTGTCCCAGCGTTGTGTATCGTCCCAAAGAATGGTGTGCATACACAATTCGTCCAACCAGGCTGGAGTACCTATTTTTACGGCTGTTGGCATCCTGTCCGGGGAGAGTTTTCCTCCAATCTGATTAAGTTCGAAAGGAGAAGAAACCGGGAGTTTTCCCGTAAATAATTCATATATCAATACCCCCATCGAATATATATCACTTGCCCGGGAAGCATCTTTATTGAGCATCTCAGGAGCATTGTAAGCAGTGGCATTGGTTTCGTTGAGAGTAGGCGCAACCGTGTAGCCCATTTCGCTGTGGTCGGCAAAATAGGCTTTACCAAAATTTGCTAACGCTGCGCAACCACTTGTGAGGTAAATATTTTCAGGATTCAAATCCCGGTGAAATACATCCACTTTATGAGCTACGCGCAATGCTTCAATCAGGTTGAATATGATGCTGAGCTTTTCATCCTGGGTGAATGTTTTACGGCGAAGTTCTGCACGCAATGAGTTTTCATCCAGAAAGTCTGTAATTTCATAGAATCGTTGATTCTCGTTGTCCATATAAAACTGAGCATTCAGAATAAACGGACAATGTTTCATTTTAGACAAAGCCATTTGCTGATTCTTTATCTGCAATGCTCTTCTCTCTTGTTCAACTATACTTAGTCCAGCTAAATCAAGTATATATTCTTTTACCCGATACCTGTTAGCTGTTACCATTCCTTTTGTTTTGCAAAGGAATTCCGAGTAACATTTATCGAGTGCTAGCGTTTCAATAATATCATATCCATGCACTTCCTTTCTTTCTTTAGTACTGTGTGGTGAAGAAAGACCAGCTATGAAATTGCTTATTTGAGTGTAAATGTCAGCAATGCTATCAGCAGGTTTCTTAATAGCAATGGGGTTACAGATATAATTAATCAATTTGGTATCGAGCAAATATGTTGCTTTTTCGCATGCACCCCATAAACCTTTCTTATTTTGACGTGGGTGTGAGAGGGTTAGCAATGATTCTATCCAAGCAGTTGCCCAAAATGGATTATGGGCTTTTAGGTTACTTGCCAATACAGAAGTTTTAAAACGGACTGTTTTTAAAGGATTAGGTTTTTCACTTCCATTTAGGTACCAACTCGTGTCATCGCCTTCGAGACGACCACTCCAGTCTTTGTTTTCGATATGATACAAGGCATGAGGAGTTACCACCAAACAATCGTATTCGAGGTATTGCACCTGACCCTGTGGGGTGGAATTGGCAAATTCCACATTGGAAACAATGTAGTAGTGATCCGGAAGGTTTACTTCCAGAAATTTCAGTAAACGCTCTTCGCCCGCGTTTACCGCTCCTTTGCTGTGTTTTGCTTGTATCAGTGTTGCCATTGTTCTATTTCGGTTTCAACTAATTGAATTGCTGTAGTTTCATAATTACATGCTTCTTGGCGCATTAAAGTAAGCTTATCTACAATACTACCAATTGCAAACCCTTTATCATTAGGAATAGGAACAACTGTTGAAGCAATGTTATTCTCAATAATCCACTCGATAACACTACCTGTTTTATGTTTTTGAAGTTGAATTTTACCTAACTTACTTTTTAGAAATGCATATATATAGCCTGGATGTATTAATTCTTGCTTTACTGACACTTTAGTTAATTGTTCGCTTGCAAATACACCTTGATATATATTTTTATAGGAATACTCTATTTTTCCAATTGTGCCTTGAACTGAAATTAAAACATCATTATCTTTCGTCGTGTTTTTCTCGATGTTTCTGGTAAATTTTCGAGAAAGCATTTTTAAATCACCAAGTTTATTTAGATTAAGATTTTGACCGGTAATTAGCGGAATTCCAACTTTAACGAAGTGACGTTCTCTTAAGCCGGAACGTTGAATCTTGTTTGCTAAATCTCCTAGAAAAGACCATTCTTGTTTCTTAAGTTCATAAATAAGTTTCTCTGCTTGTGGTTGATAAAAATCAGCTTCAACTCGGGTCTCATTGGTAAACTTATCACCTTTCAATATGCTTTTTATGTTTGTCGAGTAACATAGTTTCTTTGACATAATTGCATATTTGTCTTCAATTTCACTTATAACGTCTTCCAACATTTTATTTGCCGTCACTCTCAATTCAGCAGACTTAACAATCAAATTATGAATTTCCAATTGTTTGTTTTCATGGAAAATTGGCACCGGAATATTTTCGATATGTTCTGGTTCAATATGCTGAATTACAGCTCCATATGTGCCTTGAGTCAACAGAGAATAACCATACTTTGAAGATAAGTAAGCGTATAGATAACCAGATTTAATCTTAGAATTATCTGGTATTATTCTCATTATATGCTGAGAGGCTGCTTTTCCATCAAAATCCAAACTTGTGTAAACTGTATTTCCTATTGTTCCTGAACAGGACACCAATATCCAATCTTTTTTAATTAAAAGTTCGGAGATATTTTTGGTGTAGACTTTAGACAGATATTTTAAACCATAAAAGTCTGATTTAAGCATATCAGAGCTTCCCATGAATGCAATTCCTCTGTTTTTATCAGAAACGTATACTCTTTTAAATCTTGCTCCATTATATATTTTCAGCGATAGTTTAGATAAGTTTTGCTTTTCTATAGATAGCCTCATAATGGTATTCTTTGCTTGTCTACCTTCGCTCAAATGAAATGATGCATCCAATCTTAAGTCACTACCATGCAACCATGAGTTTTTTGTTATTGCAACTTTCATAGTTTTATTCCATTTAAGAATTGAGTGTATGCATGACTGATAGCCGGTAAATCATCATCTAATCTTTTTACTCGACTCTTTTTACTAATAATTTTTTCGTTTCCAAGACTGTCTCTCAATAGTACTTGCTTCAACTCATCAAAGAGTAATTCAGCACCATCTTCATCTCGTTTGTAAACAGGAACACCGCGACGGTCTTTCCCAACTGCTTCTACAATTGCCATAAATACATCATAATCTTCGCCGTTATTGGCAGCATCCCGTTCAGCCTGGGTTTTCTTTTGCAGAAAAAGTAAGGAAGCCTGCACACCCACCTGAGGAAGGAATGTTTCTACCGGAAGATCGACAGAAGCCAGGAGTTTAAAACGTTTCAGAATCCAGTCCCGAACATACTCAGTGTTAGGGTTACCCAAAATACCATCGGGCAATACAATTGCCAAACGGCCACCCGGTTTCAGGAAGTTGTAGCATTGCTCGATAAACAATACTTCAGGAGCCTCGCTGCTGCTGGCGTTGCCCTTTACAAAGTTACCGTAGGTGTCTTTGCTCCAGTTATGTCCCAGCTCATAGCGTTTTGAAATCTCTACATCCACTTCTACCTTTGCGCCAAACGGAGGATTGGTGAATATCAAATCGAATTTCTCGCGGGCATCGTCCGATTCATACGGAAAATTTCTATCTGGACTGTTTTTAATGCTACTTGCAATTGTTTCTTTAATTTTTTCCAGTTCCTCTATCTTAGAACCGTGCGGATAATCCAATGAATTGATATGAAATATATTGGCATGGCCGTCACCAGCCATCACCATGTTCATACGTGCCGCCTTTTTTAAGTCGGGATCGAAGTCGAAGCCAAATATCATGCGTTCGGCATAATCTTTTACCCGTTCGTTTACTTGAAAAGTATTATATCTTTCTGCTAAACGAAGTTCATCATTTTCATATTCGGGATACATACTTTTTGCAATTTTCTTGCGAACATGGTCGAGCACCACTGTTAAAAAACCACCCGAGCCACATGCCGGGTCCAGAATTCTCATATTCTCGTCAGGATCCATCATTTCCACCATGCAGCGAATGAGGTTACGAGGTGTGAAGAACTGACCTGCTTCCTGCTTCAAGGTGTTTGAAACAATGGTTTCGTAAGCTGTACCTTTCACATCGACAGTTGCATCGAGGAAGGAGTATTTAGCCAGCTCACCAGCCACAAAAGCTAATCCCCGGTCGGTGAGGCTAATTTTTTCATTTCCATCAAATACTTCCGAAAACAAAGGATCGTTTTTCAAATCGTCAAAAATACCTTTGATTCTTTTTGCAATGAAGCTTTGACCTTCTTCAGAGTTTTGCTCTTTTACACCCACCCAAAATTTACGTCGGTAGCTTTCGCCATTGGGCGAAGGCATAAAGCGACGTTTCTCATCGTATATTTTGCAAAAGATCAAGTTCAGAAGTTCCCAGAATGCTGTTTTTTTCATTCCTTCGTTGCCATAGATATAGTCGTGACAACGCTTAAATGTACGAATCAATGAATCGTTTGCCGGTTTACGGGGTTTACTTTTATCAGCCCATTTCTCCAACTCTTCCATGGTTTGACCAAAACCAGGGAAATCTGAAATATCATTAAACAGGATATTGTCCCATTCATCTAATCCTCTTTGCAGAAAATGAAGTTCCTCACCATTGGTCCAAAGCCCGAACTCACAATTATCTATCGATTCAAGAAAAATCTGTAAAGTGGCTTCTACTCCTTTTTTGGTATCTTTTGATTTGGTTTTTTCGTCCTGCACAATGCAGATACGGATTAAACCATCAATATCATGTGGTTTACCGGCCTCAAAAATAGCTAGGTCAATTTTGGTACGTTTGGTTTTTCCATCCGGATCGATATAGCTTATACTAAAATCACGTTCCATATCCGCCATTTCAAAACCATACTCTTCATTAAGCATGGCTATGAGGGACTGGAGGGTAAGTTCTTTGTTCTTTGCAGGTTTAATCTGGTCGGTTAATGCACAAATTATCTGATTATCTTCGAGAACAATTTCTTCGTTTGTAGTTTCTTTACTCATGGTTATTTTTTTAGTTCTTGTAGAAGACTATTCAATGCTTCTACAGCCATATCATATTTTATAGTTGTATGTGTCTCAATTATTTGGTTGATCAACGGGCTTTCTTCCTCTAACTTTAACTCTTCTTCCAGGATTTGAATGAAGGTATTTATGGTTTCCTCATTGCCACCAATTATTGTTTTTATATCTTTTCCCAAGAGGGTTGCCCCGGCAGTAAATGTGTTGAAGTTTTCAGCCTCGTAAATATCATAATGTTCTTCTACAGCTCTCAGCTCATTTATTTCAAGATAGTTTTCAATAATAAAGGCCAAATCATCTGCATCTTTATTTGTTTCGTTCTTTCTGTCGTTGAAGGCTGCTAATTTCAGGATAAAGATTCCTGGTAATGAAGCTACTTTTACCGATAAATCGTTGTCGATTGTAATATCCAATGTATTGTCAGCCACTTCGGTATATCCGGCTACCGACATTGCAAATTGTTCTTCGGGTGGCCAATAGATATTGTTGTCGGCTTTAGCGATTTCGCCAAAAGGGACAATATCTATATCATAGACTTTTTGAAAATTAAAGCGCTGCGTTAGTTTCGGGTCTTTTGTAAACCCCTCCATTTTACAAAGCTCTTCGGAAATTTGATTGAATTTATCCCAATCTTTGATCGCAATGGCAATATCCAGATCGGCTGTTCTTCTTGAAGAAGCCTGCTTGTGAATGCCACTCAGGATTATATCTCTGGCCGTAGCACCAATTATGTAGAAACCCGAACCAATTGATTGAAAGTAATCGGTTAGTTTCTGCAACAGCTCTTTAAGCAGTGGATTATTAAGGTCTTCACCTGATATGTTGCAACTCATTTTCTAAGATTATTTGTGCTGTTTCAATATTCCGACTGAATCCACTTCCAATCAAATCGGCATAGATCAATAAAGGAGGGGTCGTTTGTTTGTTATCCGAACTTTGTTTCCAAAAGATCTGAAGTATTTCTACTTTACCATTCGGGTCTGGTACCAGCCCGATATCTTGTCCCATATTTTGCCAGCTTTCTGTAGTATAGATGCTGAATTTTTCCGGAACTAACTGATTGGTCAGTAATGCAGCTGCTGGCTCAGCTCCCCAAAGTGTTATTCCTTCTTTGTTATCCAAATAAAGATTTTTCCAGTTTTGGACAGCATCGGGTTTTATAAAACGCATTTGCTTCTTCACCAATCTGGGACGAAGCACATCCTGATAGGCAACCACCCAACGTTCGAGTAAAGCACTTTTGTTTTTCAGCACTCGTTTGAGTTTGGTTTTGAGAATGAAATTTTGCTCTTCCAGTTCGGTCATTACATTGCTGACAGAACCTATTGACACATCTGCCAATTCAGCCAGTTCCCGGTAAGATAGTTGTAAGTTCGCGGGGTTGCTTAGCAGGTTGAAGATAATTTTTATTCCAGCTTCCTGAAAGGCTTTGGTTTGATTGGTTTTCTCTTTTTTGTGTACTTTCTGGCCTACAATATGTAAAAGCAATTCTTCGTACTTTATGAAGCAATTGCCGGCTATATCCAAATAGTTTATACCGTTCTCGCGCAATTCAAATGCGACATCACTCGTAATATATTTGGCAATAATCAGCGTGGGACGTTTGGTTTTTGCTTTCAGTTCGTCAAGACGGGCATACAGAAAACCTTTGTTCTCCTTACGCAACTCGTTTTTAGCTTCTACCGTAAACACATGACCGTTAATATCAATGATTCCATCGTATTCGTTTCGACGGCTTTCCATGTTGATATTTAGCCCGGTTAGTTGTTCTAAAGCTACACTTGCATCGTAAATATAATCGTTGTTTGGATACATAGTGGTTTATTGTTTGTTCAATAAAATGAAGTGTTCATTGACAATGAACACGCAAATATATTGAACATATTTGGATTGACCAAAGGATTATTAAGAAAAATTCAAAAGAGAGTTTAATTTGTGAATGAAGTTTGTATGGCATATTACGACCACCTTTAAAGTGAAGTGCTTGTAGCGAAATGGAATTGTTCGTGTTTGATTACTGTAAGGTATTTATATTCAGTTGTATTAGTGTATTTAAAATTGAACAATGAGAAAAGTTTTGTCCCGTTTATTACGTAAAAAACGGGACAAATTAACTCGTGTATGTCAAGTAAACGGCGCAAAATACTTGACATTTTTATTAGTTTTCGAGTTTTGAAGTATAACAGATTTGACAATGAATGGTGTTTATTGCCAAATTTGTTGTGTTTTTCCTGAGTTTACATTTGCAAACCACTACGAAATTTGTCAAGGATTGCAGATGTATTTTTATTTTCGTTTGTCTTTGGCAGTACTGACTTCTCACGACCTACAGTCACCCTCTCCAAGGGAGTGAGACTTGCTAACGTCGCTTATCAACGGAGTTTGAATTGAAGGCAATGAGATTAAACATTTCCCGCATGCGGGAGCGAACGCGGTTGCCGTAGTAGTTTTCGAGCTCGGAGGCTGAAAGGTTGGTAGTGGCATGGGTGATCATGTGGTTGTTGATAAAATGATCGTATCGGGATAATAGTATTTCACCCATGACATTGCATTGATTGCCGTAATATTTGAGGGTGCTTTCGGCTCCCAGGTCATCGAAACAATGTGTTTGGGGTTGCGGTGGATTCGTTGAGTTGTTGTAAGCATAGCTGCTGTAGCGTTGTATGATATCATAACCGTCTTTTATAAAATTGAATGTGATTTCGCGACAGGATTTGATACCAAATCGTTGTTGCGGTGGTACCAATATTCGCATCAGGGACATTAAACTGGTTTTGCCACAACCGATAGGTCCAGTTAGAAGTATGCCTTTGTTCAAGTTGATCCCAAACTGTTGTGCTTGCTTTTCATCCTGCAGGAACCACGTGAGTAATTTATGAACTACTTCGTAATCTTCGGGGAGAATGATAAAATGTTCCCCTAACATTTCTTTTCCTTTGGTCTGAATTATAGACAGGTTGTTCATGTTTTTTTTTAATGACCCCCGACCCCTAAAGGGGAGTAAAGAGGGTTTTGGTATAGTTGTTAGCGGACATTGGAGACTATGAGGACTAAAAAGGAAACCAGTTTGTTTTTTGACCAGTATAATTCCTATCCCTACTCATGGCTATTTTCTAAAGAGGTTCTGAGTAATTTTTTGAACTGGTTGTATTGAGTTGTCCGGGTGTAAGTTGTTTTTGTACTTGGATTTTGGATTGCGGTGCAAACTGCGGGATGTTTAGTATCCAATTGCCGGCAGCTGCCTGCCAATTTTTCATGGGTGCTTTGCCGCCTACTTTCCATCCGTTGCTTTGGAAGTGATTGAAGAACTTCTGAGCTTCTACTTCGGTGCTGTTTTGTTCCAGGAAGTATTTGCTTATTTCCTCCAGAGTGGGAGGAAAAGCATTCGTTGGATGAATTGTTGATGTTCTTTTTTTCGGCAAGTTTTCCGGTTGTATCTTTTCCCCATTTATCTCAACTACTTTCGCTCCTTTTTTTGAAACTTTCAACACAATATCATTTTGTGGTCGGGTGTCTTCGTTTTCAATATTTAGGTTTAAGATGTTTTCTTTGTTTATATAAGGGGCTAATGCTTGTTCAATGCTTGTTTCGATATTGGTACGGTCAGGGGTAGATACCAGTTTAGCACTTGACTGTAAATCGAACAGGTAAACCAAACTTCCTTTGAAGGGATTGTAAGAGGGTATGTATTGGATATATCCGAAATTATGCAGGTCTTTGATGCATTTGTGATACGTGGCTTTTGCACTTATTTTACTTATTCGCATTAGTTCCTGACGGGATATTGAGACCGGGTTTTGGAAACGTCCGGAATTCCAAAACTGAAAGATAGCCATGTATAAACTGACGTGAGTTGGGTTGAGGCGATTATCGGCTGCAACCTTTTGAAAAAATCCACTGAGTTGGAAGATGTAATTCATGTTATTTAATTCATAATTAATAATTCCCAATTAATAATTACTGGAAAGCGAAACACTTTGTGTAAGCTATTTCCCTTTTTGAGAAAGAAGTTTTTCTATATCAGTGAAGCTATAGTAATTGGTACCTCCAATTCTTGTAAATGGCAAAGTGCCGTTGATTCGCAACGTTTGTAGTGTGCCAGGCGAAATGTTGAGTATTTTGCGAACTTCAACGGATTTCAGCCATTTCTTAGTAACAGGATTTTGTTGTTCATTCAACAAATCCTTTATATCCTGAAGGAGTTCGGTTTTGAACTCCTTCAGATCTTCGGTGGTAATGATTTGAGCGGACATATCTTTAGCTTATAGTTGACAGTTGATAGTGCTCTAAACCCCCGTCTGAGCCAGACAGGCTCTAAAGGGACTTAAAGACTGCTTTGTTATAATTAATCGTTGAATGAGAGGGAGCGGGAAATCCAGCCCAAGAGGAATTTTTTACTGGTTGGGCGTTTACGGATTGTGTTTATGTAATACTCAATTTTGGCCACTGTAAGTTTAGCCTGAAAGTATCCAAAATCCATGGAGTTGATTTTATTGAGCGTAATCACTCCAATAATTCCATCGATTTTTGTTCCAACAATAGACTGTACAAGCCGCGTTGAGGTGGTAAGACCGGAGTTAACTGCAAAGTCAAATACAGAATCTGCGGAAGTTTGATTTTGGATTCGTTCTGCATTGAGAGGAAGCCAAAAGTTGTTTAAGTAGAATTGTTCCACTAAGTTTTGAAGCTTAGAATTGGTGTCGAGTGAGTGAGGGAAATCAGGTTCGCTTTTGAGCTGGTCAATAAGTAACCAACCTGACCAAGTTGCATGTGAATTACGAGCAATACCTTTGTAAGTTTCACCACCCATATCGTCCGGGTCGTTGACGTAACCACCTTCGTGGGAGAGCATTTTTAAAAATGCCAAGTTGAATTTTGCCATACTATTAATGTGATAATTTGTAAATTTGCCAATGTTCAAAGTGAAGAACAAAGACGATTTTTAGATATGGCAAAATTGGAGGTTTTTACTGGATTTTATTCACAAGTTGTACCCAATTGGGATAGAAAAAATATTGAGGAAAAAATCGTGATTTAATGGAGGTTCTGTAATTATTGTTGCTGTGATATTTCTGTGTAAATATTTATTTATTAATAGTTTATGTTTTTAATGCCTTTGTTCCTATTTTTGTATACTAGCAATGTCTATTTATAAAATCACAAGTTATTCCCAATTGGGAAAACTGGAAAGCAGACTTCCCCGGATACTATTACATTGTATGGCAGAGACGTTTTATAAACTTTCTTCCATTTTGCGAAGTAACGCTGCTTTAAGGCTATCGATATATTTGGTTGGAGTGGACCGCACTTTTATTTCCAAATAGGTACGGTATATGTCAGTAAGCCGAACATTGAAGATTTGCTCGAAAAAGGCTGTTAACTCTCTAATTTCACAGTGTCCGTTATTTATGCTGCCACATGCATTTATTGCATAAATGAGCTCGACCAATGCTGTTTTACTGTCAGTCCATTGAATCAAATTGTTACACATAAGCCCAACTTGACCCAACTTGGTATTATTGGCTTTAATGGTCAAAGCGTCTAACTCGGTCTTTAAGAATACTTCGAGTCGATCGTTTGCAATGATTTTGGCTACCATATAATCATGACTTGTTGAAAAATCCGGATCAACATAGAACATGAGGCTGTCTTGATATAAGTGTAAATCCTCTTTTCCCCTCATGAAATATCTATCATCGAAGTAAGTTGAATCCATACGATAATATTGATAAAATTCCAAGTGGTTACTGAAGAAAAAAGTGAGCTTTTCGAGTTCATGCTTCAGATAATCTTCTTGAATCTCTCTGCTTCCGGTTGGTCTGCGACTTTCGATATTGAAGATCTTTACGTAGTAAATAAGTTTACTGAAGAGTTCGGGTTTGGTTTTCTTGAAAAAATGGATTTCTTCGACTTCGTCAGTAAAAGTATATTGGATACAAAATGCTTTGAGTTGTGTCAAGGCATTCTTTATGCAGGTTACAGATTTTTGAGCTTTTCTGACATTGTCTGATTCATCCAAATCAATTGCTTGTAATTGGGTGTGAAGATTCTTGTTAAGTTTAATAACAAACTGTTTCATAGTATATTTAGCAAATTATTATTTATTGGCGTTCATACTTTTATATAGAAGATTAGCATAGGGATTCAGAGATATCACTATTTTCGAATCACTGATATGGTTTCTGATATGTTATAATCAATTAGTTGTAAATGAGATTCGCTAAGTGGGATTGTGCCAAAGTGGCCAAAAAGCGGCTAATTCGTAGGTATTGTTGAGATAATATTGACTTATTTATTTACGTATCATTGAATTTTTTCATATCACAATTCTAAATATTTTTTCAAGTATTTTCCTGTGAGTGAGGTTGTATCTTTTAAAATATCCTTGGGTATTCCTTCAAAAATAACGTTGCCGCCATACTTTCCGGCACCTATACCCATATCTATTATCCAATCTGACTGACTGATGATATCCATATTATGCTCGATTATTACCACTGTATTCTTATTGTCTACAAGTTTATCAAACAGTTTGATTAATTTGGATATGTCCGAACCATGAAGACCTGTTGTAGGTTCATCAAAAACATAAATATTCCCTTTCTTCCCTAATTCATTGGCTAATTTCAATCTTTGACGTTCTCCACCTGAAAATGTATTTAAAGATTGACCTATAGTAATATAGTCCAGTCCAACTTTACAAAGTAACTCGAGAGGTTTTACGATTTCCGGTTCTTTAAAAAATATACGTGCTTCGCTAATCGTCATTGACATTATGTCTGTGATACTTTTACCATGTAAACGATATTTCAAGACTTCCGGTTTGAATCCACTGCCCTTACAATGTTCGCAACGGACTTCAACTGTATCTAGAAATGCAAGGTCAGTAGATATAAATCCTAAGCCCTTACATTCAGGACAAGCTCCGTCCGAATTACTACTAAATAGCGATTGTTTTACTTTATTTTGTTTGGCAAACAAAATCCTTATTATATCCAATATACCTGTATAAGTAGCAATATTTGACCGTTTACTGCCATGCAGCACACTCTGGTCTATCATTACAATTTCTTTGTTCTTTTTTATTAGTGATTTTACAAGCGAGCTTTTACCTGAACCTGCCACACCCGTTATTACCGTTAATACCTGCCTGGGTATTCGTATAGATATATCTTGTAAGTTGTGGAGCACGGCATTATCTATTGTTAGATGGCTTGTATTTTCTCTGTATTGCATTTTTAATTGATTTTTGTGTATCAAATATTTCCCCGTGAGTGTATCTGCTTCCAATAAACCTTTAATATCTCCTTCATAAACGATGGTTCCACCACTTTTACCTGCACCTATTCCCATATCTACAACATGATCAGCAATAGCTATCACATCTGGGTCGTGCTCGATAATCAAGACTGTATTTCCCTTATCCCGAAGTTCTATCAATAACTTATTTAGTTTCTGTACATCATCCGGATGTAACCCGATACTTGGTTCATCGAATATATAAATAAGGTCAGTTAGGCTGCTTCCCAAGTGTCGAACAAGTTTTACCCGTTGTGACTCTCCACCCGATAATGAGGATGTCTCCCTGCTCAGGGTCAAATAGCCCAATCCTATTGCTACTAAGTTTTGAAGGCTTTTCTTAATTGCTTCTAGTAGTGGCTTAACCGAATCTTCGTTTATTATGTTGATAAACTCAAGCAAATCATCAATCTGAATATTGCAACAATCAGCTATATTTTTCCCTTTGATTTTACATGACATACTCTTTGGATTTAAGCGTGCACCATTACACTCATGACAGGTATGTTGTTTTACAACTTCTTTGTACCTTAATTCGTTTTTTCCGGCAATCTCTCTTGATTCTTTTTTGAAAAATGACCGTTCAAAACGAGGTAACACTCCCTCGTATGTCGATGTCTTAGGAAATCGCGGGTCAGGATTATTTAATATAATACCATCTGCGTAAATAAGATTATACCACTCTTCAGAACTATAATTTCTTATTTTCTTATCATTATCAAATAATCCTGAATATGCGTAACGAGTCCAACGCCATCCTCCAACTTCGAAAGTCGGAAATCTTATTGCTCCTTCATTTAACGATTTGTCCTTATCTATTAGTTCTTCTAAATCAATAGTACTCACTTTTCCAAGCCCCTCGCAGCATGAACACATACCTTGGGGATTGTTGAAAGAAAAAACGGTAGAGTGTCCTATAAATGGTTTTCCAATTCGTGAGAACAACAATCTAAGCAGCGAGTATATATCAGTTACGGTACCTACTGTTGAACGTGCATTTCCTTCTATTCTTTTTTGATTTACAATAACAGCAACCGATAGGTTTTCCATGCTATCGGCATCCGGTTTTCCATATTGTTGTAACCTATGGCGGATAAAACTATCGTATGTCTCATTTAGCATTCTTTGTGATTCTGCTGCTATCGTATCAAAAACCAGTGAAGATTTGCCCGAACCCGATACTCCGGTAAACACAGTTATTTTGTGCTTTGGTATCTCTACCGATACATTTTTTAAGTTATTCTCTCTCGCTCCTTTTACAATTATTTTTTGCCTGTCCATGCTAGTTGTTTTATATTATACTGCGAAAATAGAACTTTCTAATTTACTGAACAATAAGTGATAAATCTATCATCGGGTGATAAATTTATCCCCATTTAATATAGAATTCATTATCTTTGTAATCTAAAAGTTTTTTTTATGTATATAAAAAAGAACCCAATGGATTATGCCGATTGTTCGGTACGAATCGCGATTGATATTTTATCATCAAGTTGGAATGCATGGCTAATTTTGGAAATTCATAAGGGTATTGTAAGACCATGCGACTTACAACGCAGCATTAGCATTGCGCCAAAAAGAGTTTTGACAAAGCAACTAGGAGAACTGGAAAAAATGGGTATATTGGGAAAAAAAATATACCCCGTTTTACCTTTAAAAGTGGAATATTATCTCACAGATCAAGGAAAAGAATTGATTCCAATTATTGAAAAACTTTGGGAATGGGGTGATAAACATAAAAATGTTTTTTTGAAAAACATTGCTGGTAAGTGATTTCAATATGACACTTGTTATTGGTGAAGTAAATTTTATTGAGAATTCCCAATATACACCAAACTAGGATTTGCTGTTTTGAAGGATAAAACTTGAATCTCGGTGCTCAGAAATACTTTAAACCGATCGTTGGCAATTATTTCGGATACCATATAATCGTGACTAGTTGAGATATGAACACATCGTAGTATTCTTATGGCTTAGTAAGTATTTTTCTTTACATCATTCTTGTAGTTATTTATCATTTTACCAAACGCTTTGTCTTTCTTTCGCTTTTCTTCAGCAGTTGATTCAAAATGAGCTCGCTCTCTTTCCATTTTCAGATAGTTTTCGTAAGATGCTTTATCTACTTCGCCTTTATCAATTGCTTCAAGAACAGCACATCCTAACTCCTTGATGTGAGTGCAATCTTTGAACCTACAATTTAGGGAAAGTTTGACAATCTTGTCGAATGTTGTTTCTAATCCTTTAGTTGAATCGACAATACCAACTTCTCTCATTCCCGGATTGTCAACGAGTATTCCTCCATTTTCAAGAATTACTAATTCCCTGTGACTGGTAACATGTCTTCCTTTATTTGTCCTCTGACTAATGGTATCTGTTCTCATTATAGATTTCCCAGAGAGATTATTCATTAATGTGGATTTTCCAACTCCTGAAGAGCCAAGCATGCAATATGTTTTACCCTTTTCGATAGTCTTTTTAAGCACTTCGTATCCATCTTGAGTTCTGTTACTTACTGAAATGACAGGAACATCTTTAATTCGTTGCTTTATGCTGTCTATTATTTCTGTAATCTTCTGTTCATTTGTTAAATCCGCTTTCGTCAGTACAATTATTGGGCTTACTTTAGATGAATAACAAATGGTTAGGTATCTTTCAAGTCTGTTGATATTAAAGTCTCTGTCAACAGCTTGAATCAATAATGCAAAATCTATATTTGTTGCTATTACTTGTATTTCTCCCTGTTTACCAACTGCCGGCCTTTTTATAATTGAGAATCTCGGTAATATCTTATAAATTACCGCAAAATCAGAATCATAAGTTATGAGTGAAACCCAGTCACCAACCGCAGGAAAGTCTTGACGATCTCTTGCAGTAAAACGCATGTTGCCAGTTATCTCTGCTTCAATTTCACCATTAAGAGTCATGACAATGTATCGTTCCTTGTGTTCTGCAATAATCCGACCTATTTCAAAACTATCCAATTTATGTTCAAGCCTATAACCTTCAAGCTTATCATTATATCCTAAATCTTCTAAATTCATTCCTGTGATTTTTATTTGATTCTTTTTCCGATATAAAACACATAGCCATAATATGCTTTATATTTGTGAAATAACTCTGCCTCATACCGCTGGTAGGCTAAAAATTCTTCTGCGGTTTTGTTGCCTGCATACTTTTTTAAAAACGATTCTTGCATTTGGGGTTGGTGAACATAATAATAGTCTGTCCAACAAGTTTCGGGCACAACAAACGTTGCAATCGGAAGATAACCTGCTTTTTGTATTTGAGCAACCTTATTTGGAATTGTGTCAATTTCAGGATAGGCTTTTTGCCAAAAATCCTGAATTTCGGCAGGTCGGTCTTCGCTAAACCATGTATTTTCTGTAACTGCAATATATCCGCCAAGTTTCAGCAATTTTCGCCATTCATTTAATCCACGCTCAAAACCAATATTATAAATCGCACCTTCCGACCAAATCAAGTCTAATTCTTCTTCTTGAAACGGAAGATTTCCCATATTGCCAACAACGCCTTTCACTCTATCTTGAAGATTTTTGTTTTGGGCGTTTTGGTTGAATTGCTTGATAAAATCAGACCATAATTCAATACCAATAATTTCGCTCGCTGTGTTTTGCGCCAGCACCATTGTCTGGCCGCCTGTTCCGCAACCAATATCAGCAATTTTGGATTTTTCGGTAAGACCGTCTATAAAACTCAATGCTTTGAGCGTTATTTCGGGACTTCCTGGTCCTTGCCGTTCTGTGTTTGAAAAATAATCATAAATAATATTCAAGTCAAATTCGTGAATTGTTTGTTTTTCGTTGCTCATAATGTCCTATTTTAATTTTATTCTTTGTGAATCCGCTGCGCTATCACCCGCTTGCCTATACATTTACTGTCTCTGATGCTATGTAAAATACACAATCCCAATATATTTTATCAGGAACCTTACCTATCTAATTGCATAAAGAGATTACAGATTATTTCGAGATCGAAATCTGCGATTAAATTTATTTTTTCATCCATAATTATTCATTTTTATATTGTTTGGTGCAAAGTTCGATATTAGAATTCAATAAAATTCACAAGATGTCCCAAGACAACATGGATAATTTTTAGCTATCCAGTTTATCCATTTTTATTAAAAGAGCTTCTTTCATTCGATCAACGTATTGTGTCCTACTCTTTTTGCGGTCACGTATCTCAAGAAATGTGCGATAGAAATCGCCAATTTCGATATTGAAAATTGCTTCAAAACAAATTACTAAGTTTTTTAAGTCCACTTTCCCATGATTTACACTTCCACTAGCTTGTATCCCATAAATAAGTTCAATTAATGAGACTTTTGAATCTGTCCAATGTAGTTTCTCTTCTGAAATAACAGAGATGAAACTATTACATAAGTCATTCTTTAAAATCTCCAGTTTTTCTTTGATATAAATCTTTAGCAAATCGCCTGCAATAATATTGGCAACTTCATAGTCATACCCAGTTGAGAAGAGAGGATCTCTATCAATGAATAAACAATCTCTATCGGAAATAGTATCATTGTTATCTCTGGTAAAATATAGATGATCCATATTGGTAGAATTCATGCGATAGTATTTTTCGAATTCTTTGGAGCAACAAGAAACTTCATTTAATCTCAATAATTCGTTGTTCAGATATGAACTTTGCATTGATTTACTCTGTGTTTTGAGCTTCTTCTCAATATTGTATATACGCGTATAAAATATAAGCTGGCTATGAATTTGCGGCTTGATTTTTTTAAAAAATAGTATCTCCTCTTTTGGGGTTTTAAATTCATACTTGACAATAAAAGATTTGAGTTGTTTGAGTGAATCACCAATGGCACTGATTATTTGTTCTCTTTTTGTCAGTAAATCTTTATTAGTTGATTCTATAGTTTGTATGGTATTATTTATGTCGTGTCTAATGTTTTCGGTGTATTCCTTCATGATGTTATTACTCTCATTATGAATGTGCCAATGCAACGAGGAATATTCTTTCGAGTATTCATCAGTGTATTGAAGAATTCATGCAAGTTCTTATTCCGCTTATTAAGCAGAATACAACTTGATTAAAAAATAGATAATAGAAAATCACCCCGAATGATTATTCGGGAAAAGGATAGATAGCCAGAATGGAACTGACTATCTCTTAGACACGCTCTTTTATTGAGCTAAGGGAAGTTTTTCGCATCAAATGAATTATGAGTACAAAGATATTACTTTTATCAATTTCTTGCAACAAATATTAATTATGAATGATAGTGTCTAGATGTATTCAATCTCCAAACTTTTCTTTTAAAACATTCATATCAACGCTCACTTTCATATGTCAAGTATTTTAGCGTAATGATATATAGTGTGTATATTTTGTAGGGAATCCCCAATATGCCACTAATTAGGATTTACTGTTTTGACAACTATAGCTTCGATTTCGATATTCAAGAATACTTTGAGCCGATCGTTAGCAATGATTTCGGATACCATGTAATCGTGACTAGTTGAAAAATCCGGATCAACGTAAATCATCAATGTGTCCTGGTACAGGTTTATATCTTCTTTTCCACGGATGAAGTATTTATTATCAAGAAATGTTGAATTCATTCTATAATAGCGATAAAATTCAAGGTGATTGTTGAAAAAGAAAGTGAGCTTTTCGAGCTCCTGCTGCAGATAGGTTTCTTGTTTTTCATTACTACCGATTGGTCTGCGACTTTCGATATTGAGGACTTTTACGTAGTAAATAAGCTTGCTGAATAGTTCCGGCTTTGTCTTTTTGAAAAAAAGAATTTCTTCATCTTCATCGCAAAAAGAGTGTTGGACAGCGAATGCTCTGAGCTGAGTCAAGGCATTTTTTATGCAACAAATAGATTTTTGAGCTTTCCTTATAAGATCCGGTTCCTCCAAATCAATGCCTTGCAGTTGGGAACTGATGTCTTTGTTGAGTTTCGTTATAAAATCGTTCATGTGATATAGTTTTAGTCGTAAGTCTTCACGATAAGGCATAAAAAAAGGCGTGGGTTATTTAACCGTCACGCTCTTGAGGCCATCGACTGCCTAGCAAAAGTAACAAGTTAAAGCCCACGCCATTTGACGCAGGCGTTTACTAACTTATTCCAATTTGCTTATGAAAGTGTCGATGTTTCAAGAACAGGAATAAAAGCGAACGCTTTATTAATATGTAATGCAATTGTCGTTACAATTGACGAGTCATTTTTAATGATTTGCAAATTTAGGAAGATTCTTCTGTTTAGCAAATAGACAAACAAGAAAATCATAGAATTCCTTAGGTTCATTGGCTAGCTGACGTGTCCATAGTCTCGGTTTTAGTTGGCATAAAACCTCTATAATATATTAATACTATACAAAATAATTTCAAATTCAACTAAAATTGGGTTATCAAGCAGATAGATTCAGTCATAATTTGTTGAATTACTATAGATATATCTATAATATTTGTCTGTTTTTATGCAAAAGTATAGATATAGCTATACTTGAAAAGAGGATTCATTATTATAAAATATTTTGTTCGCGTAAATACACATTTTTCGGTGAATATCGCAAATGAAATAAGATTTTATTCTAGGATTGGGCTAGGAACTGTTATTATACAATTTCATATCATTTAAAAATCTCAGCAGAATTTTTACAGATAATCGACAAAAAAACGATTATTTGAGCAAATTCTGCTGGAGGTAGTTTATTTTGTAGCTCCATAATATACTATTAGTATAGTATGACGGATTAAAATAAACCAATTGAAAAAATTATCCTGCAGATTGCTTGATTTTCAATTGTGTTCCATTCCCAAACTTTTCTTTCAAAATCTGCATATCGTGACTTACCTTCAAATCCAATATTTTGGCATAATGTTGAGTTGTTTTGAGATTTTTATGTCCTAACATTTTAGAAACACTTTCGATCGGGACACCGTTTGAAAGTGGGTTAGTGGTGAAAGATGTATTTTAAAAGTTATAGTCAAAATGAATATTAACGTTTAAAATATACCAATTGGTATATTTTGTTTTATCTTTGCAGCGTAATTCAAATGATATGTTGTCAAAAGCAGAAAAAACAAAAGAGCTAATTATTGAACGTACAGCAGAAATCTTTAACACCAAGGGTTTTGCTGGAACTTCATTGAATGATATGACAGATGTTACCGGACTTACCAAGGGTAGCATATACGGCAATTTCAAAAATAAAGATGAAGTGGCTTTAGAAGCTTTTAAGTTTAATTTGCGGACGATGAATCAACTTTTCTCGGCAGAGATGGCTAAAAAAAATACCAACCGGGAAAAGCTGCTGGTTTATACAGAAATGCTGAGTAATTTTTCAGAATCAAAGTTTCCCCGTGGAGGTTGTCCTATACTGAATACTGCCGTTGAGTCAGATGATACGCACCCCGAGTTGAAACAACGAGCCCAAAAAGCACTGTTAGGATGGAAAGACAAAATCGTAGGTATGCTGGAGAACGGCATGGAGGCCGGTGAATTTAAACATGGTCTTCGTACCGAACAGGTTGCCATGACCATACTGGCTTCATTGGAAGGGGCTATCATGATCCGTAAACTTACCGACAATCAAGAATACATTCAAATGATTATGCAGTCTCTAAGAACTTATATAGTACAATTGTAATTTTTTTATCAACTAATATACCGTTCGGTATATTTTAATTAAATAGTAGGAATATATGAAAAGAGTAGTGATAACAGGTATAGGGGTTATATCTCCATTGGGAAATACCATTGAAGAGTTTTGGAATGATATTGTGAAAGGCAAAAGTGGTGCCGGCTTGCTGACAAAATTTGATACGACGAACTATAAAACTAAATTCGGCTGCGAAGTGAAGAACTTTCATCCCGAAGAGTTCCTAGATAGAAAAGAATTGCGTTCGTATGATTTGTTTACACAATATGCCATTGCCGCTTCCGACCAAGCAATTCACGACTCCAGACTTGATTTGACAGGTCTGGATGAAAACGAACGAGCGTGTATAGGAGTAATCTGGGCATCGGGAAACGGCGGTATCGGAACATTTGAAAAAGAACTGAAAGAATACTACAATGGAGATGGTACTCCTCGTTTTAGTCCTTTTCTGATTCCTAAAATGATTGTGGATATAGCTGCCGGCGTTATTTCTATACGTAACGGACTGTTAGGTCCTAACTATGCAACCGTTTCGGCCTGTGCTTCTTCCAATACAGCCATTATAAATGCCTTTGACACCATCCGGCTGGGCAAAGCTTCGGTTATGATTTGCGGAGGTTCCGAAGCGGCTATTATCGAATCTTCTGTTGGAGGATTTAATGCCTCGCAAGCTCTGTCTAAACGAAACGATGATCCGCAGACTGCTTCACGACCTTTTGATGAAACCCGAGATGGATTTGTTATCGGTGAAGGAGCCGGAGCCCTGGTGCTTGAAGAATTGGAACACGCACTAAAACGGGGAGCTCCCATTTATGCTGAAATGGCAGGCGGAGGTATGGCCGCTGATGCTTATCATCTTACCGGAACACATCCAGAAGGATTAGGAGCTATGCTTTGCATTCAAAAAGCACTTGAAGATGCCAGTATTTTACCTGACGAGATAAGTTACGTCAATGCACATGCCACTTCCACCCCAATGGGCGATCTCAGTGAACTGATCGGAATTAAACGGGTTTTTGACCGTCAGACAATAAAAGTAACCGGCACAAAATCCATGACAGGACACTTGCTTGGAGCTGCTGGTGCAGTAGAAAGTATTATCTCCATTCTTTCGATTTGCGATAATATTATTCCGCCAACCATCAATACACAACATCTTGACAAAAATATCCCTGAAGGAATAGATATTATATTGCAACATCCCCGCTATGAAACTGTGAATTATGTACTCAACAATACATTCGGATTCGGAGGACATACCGCTAGTTCCATTTTTAAAAAATATCAATAAATTGGCAATATGAAAAATCTGATTATCGATTCAATAAGCCATTTTGTAGCTAAAAGTGAACACAACAGAATAGTCAATGTGGACTTACCTTACTACGATCAACCATTGGTAAGATTTGCGGGAACTGATGATCCATTATTCGAAGATTACAAACAAATTATTGGTTCGTTTCATCTCACACCCCGTGAAGCTTTTGAAATGGAATTTGGGAAAGGAAGTTTTCGCGCCGGAACCGTTATAAGTATTGTTTTGCCCGTGAGTGAAATTATACGGAAAAGCAACCGTGTTCAGAAGGAATTCGGTTCAAAGGAATGGGCTTTACTTCGGACGTTTGGTGATGAGTTTTTTCTTCATTCGCTAAGCAGCCATATCATATCTTTATTACACCAACAGGGTTTTCAGGCATTAGCTCCCTCTAAATCTGATTTTTTTAAAATTACACGTACTGAAACCGGTCCTATTTCCAACTGGTCGGAACGACATGTAGCCTATGTGGCCGGACAAGGATCTTTTTCATTGAACGATGGTTTTATCACTGATAAAGGTATGGCTATTCGGTTAGCTTCGGTGGTAACGAATGCTGTGATAGAAACTGACGAACGGACTGTGAGACATTACAATGAGAATTGCTTATTTTGCAGCAAAGGTAGTTGCGGTGCCTGCATCAAAAGATGTCCGGTTGGAGCTATCACAAAAAACGGTCACGATAAGAATAAATGCCTGGCTTTTGTTTATGGTGAAGAAGCACGGCAACGAGCTGTGGCTTACGGAGGTGAATATAAGTTCAGTTCCGGTTGCGGCTTGTGCCAGACGAAAGTACCTTGCGAATTCGCCAGACCAGCATAAACAGAACAAACAACTTTCAGGCAAATAATTAAATATAATAACAATTTTAAAATATGAAAACAACAGAAAATACTGTATTGATTACCGGCGGATCAGCCGGAATCGGATTTGAAATAGCTAAACTTTTCTCAGAAAACGGTAACCATGTCATTATTATCGGAAGAGATACCGAACGGCTGAAAAATGCTGCTGCTAAATTACAGAACGTCACAGCTATTGTTTGCGATGTAAGTAAAGATGATGAATTAGATAGACTAGTATCAAGAGTCAAGCAGGAGTTTCCGACATTGAATATCTTAATAAATAATGCAGGGCGTGCTATAATTTATAATATATTGGATGATGGTGCCCGTGCATCTTTAAACGCTCAGGACGAGATGCAAACAAATTACTTTTCTGTATTATACCTGATTGAAGAATTACTTCCGTCATTAAAACAGCAGACAGCATCCGCGATTATCAATGTAACTTCTGCGGTAGCAATTGTACCCGGTAACCTTGCCACTTATTCGGCAAGTAAAGCCGCTTTACATTCATACACACAGTCATTGCGTGTTCGTTTGGAAGAACAAAGTTCTGCAGTAAAAGTGTTTGAGCTAATGCCTCCTTTGGTGAATACAGAACTATCAGAAAGCATTGGAGGAGTTAATGGAATTCACCCATCTGTTGTGGCTGAAGATTTAATCAATTCACTAGCAAAAGATGAATATGAAATTCATGTAGGTCAGACACAATATATCTACGATTTATACCTTAAATCGCCCAATGAAGCTTTGAAACTTATGACTCAAAAAAGATAGATTAAAAAATTAAAAGACAATTGCTGAGATGAACAATTGCCTTTCAAGAATATCAGAGATTGCATTGATAGTCGACAGAACCTTGATTATTGATACAATCTCTGCTTATTTAGCATAGCTGAATTTAAACCGTCAATTTAAACTGTATAATTCACGGATTAAATCAAGCCGGGAGAGATTAGGTATTACCCTGCTGATTGCTTGATTTTCAATTGTGTCCCATTCCCAAACTTTTCTTTCAAAATCTGCATATCATTGCTAACTTTCAGATCAAGAATCTTTGCATAATGCTGAGTTGTCTTGAGGTTCTTATGTCCAAGCATTTTAGAAACGCTTTCGATCGGGACACCGTTTGAAAGGGTGATAGTTGTGGCAAATGTATGCCGGGCAATGTGGAATGTCAGCTCTTTGTTGATGCCGCATGCATCGGCTATTTCCTTCAGGTAAGAATTCATTTTCTGATTGCTCAGAATGGGCAAAAGTTTTTCCTGGTTGACTACCTGTGGGTGGTTTTCGTATTTCTCCAATAAAAATGAGGCAATTGGAAGAATAGGTATGTTGGACCTAGTGTCTGTCTTTGTCCGATTGATATAAATCCAGCGGTCGCCATCCACACCAATGGCAATGTTCTTTCGGGATAGTTTCTTGACATCTGCATAGGCTAAGCCTGTAAAGCAGCTGAAAAGGAAGATGTCTTTTACCTGATTGAGCCGGTCGGAAACAAATACTTTGTTGAGCATTGTTTCAATTTCTTCCATAGATAAGAACGCCCGTTCAACTTCAACCATCTTGCTTTTGTAGTTGATAAACGGATTTTTCTGAAGCCAGCCATTAGCCAAGCAAATCCGGATGATTTTTCCGAAATTCTTGATGTATTTCGATGTGGTATTTTGGCAACAGTTACAAACACTCTTCAGGTAGAATTCGTAACTGGTTATGAATTCGTGATCAATCTTTCTAATGTCGAGGTCGGAGACTTTGTATTTCCATTTCAAGAAATCTTCCGTGTGCTTTAATGAGGTTTCGTAACGGACATGTGTTGCAGCTGCATAATCTTTGCCAATAAGGGCTTTTATTTCATCATTATGTTGTTGAAATATGCCTATCAGCATGTGACTACGCTTATCAATGCCCAGAATCTTATTTCGCATGTTTTCTGCATTGACAAGTTCATCTTCCCGGATAAGTTGCTGTTGGTAGTCGTAGACTTTGGCTTTTAATGAGTCCAGGAAAGAATTGATTGATTTGGCTTCGCCGCTATATCCTTTCATACAGCTTCCTTCTACGGACCATTTGTCAGGATGTGTGTAACGCTTAGTGCTTAATTCGATTCTTTCGCCATCTACAGTAACACGGATGTAAATAGGGACTAAACCATCGGTTGTAGTTTTTGCTCTCTTTGCGTAAAAGAGAATGGAAAGTTTTGCATTCATTTGTGGTAACCTTTAGAATTGTTCAAAAATACTTGTTCTTTGTTTAGTACACAAGATGTTCAATCTTTGAACTACTTGATTTAAAGTGAGTTTGATGTAAATTCGGTTACCCGGAACTCTTCAAATCTTCAGGTACCCGAATAGGTCTCCTAAAGTTTGATATTTTCTGAATATTTTGGATATATTCAAAAATGAAAAAGCCCGTAAATCATTGATTTTACGGGCTTTTACTGATTTTTGAAATCTTTTTGGCGGAGAGGAAGAGATTCGAACTCTCGATACCCTTTAGGGGTATACACGCTTTCCAGGCGTGCCTCTTCAACCACTCGAGCACCTCTCCGTATTTTTTGGAAGCGCAAATGTATAAAAATAAACCGAGATAATAAAATGAAAACAGATAGAAAGACACAACTGAAAGATTAAATTGAAAACAGGGATTTCGCGTTGAGGGTTGTCTGTTCATCTATTTGCGCGGGAGTGCAATTATAAATTTCGGCCAGTTTACTGCAAACCAGACTTACATAAGCAGTTTCGTTGCGTTTGCCACGATGGGGTGCAGGTGTAAGGTATGGTGAGTCGGTCTCGAGCAGGATGTGCTTTAAGTCGATATCGGCAAGAACGGCTGCCAGACCGGAGTTCTTAAACGTCACAATGCCGTTTATTCCCAAGTAAAATCCACCGAAAGTAATAATCTCACGTGCTTCGTCTACCGGTCCGGTGAAGCTATGGAAAACACCTTTCAACCCACGGTTTCTGTAGGGTGCCAATGCATTCATGGTTTCGTTGAATGAATCGCGGACATGAATAATGACCGGGAGTTTGTATTCCAATGCCCATTCAATTTGAAGTTGGAAAGCTTTAATTTGTTGGTCTAAGAAGGTTTTGTCCCAATACAGATCGATGCCAATTTCGCCAACTGCCACATATTTATTGAACATCAACTCAGCTCTTACCATGGCTAGTTCAGCCTCATAATCAGCCTTAACACTGGTGGGATGGAGCCCAATGGCTGCATGGCAATAACCGGGATATTCAGCTTGCAATGCCAGCATTTGAGGTAATGTGCTGCTATCGCAATTGGGTAAAATGATTTGTTCCACTCCTGCTTCACGTGCCCGTTGAACGGTTTCGGCACGGTCGGCATCGAAGTCCTCGGAATAAATATGGGAATGGGTGTCTATCATAGCTAATGGATAAATTTATAATTGAAGTGCAAAGTTAGTCCCAAATTATTGAATACACAAAGTGCAATCTTAGAAACTAAGACTGCACTTTGATATTATTTTTATTGGACTAATTACTGTAAAGCCAATAACGCTAAAAAAAATTATTCCCACTCAATAGTTGCAGGAGGTTTGGAGCTGATGTCGTAAACAACGCGGTTTACCCCTTTTACTTTATTGATAATTTCGTTCGACATTTTGGCAAGGAACTCATAAGGAAGTTGCGCCCAGTCGGCAGTCATGGCATCGGTAGACGTTACAGCACGAAGTGCAACGGCATTTTCGTAGGTACGCTCATCACCCATTACACCAACCGATTGAACCGGAAGCAGAATAACACCCGCTTGCCAAACCAAATCGTACAGGTTCCATTCACGAAGACCAGAAATGAAAATATCGTCAGCTTCTTGCAGGATGCGTACCTTTTCGGCAGTAATATCGCCCAGAATACGCACAGCCAATCCAGGTCCGGGGAATGGTTGACGTTTGATCAAGTGGTGCATCATGCCAAGTTGTGTTCCCACGCGGCGGACTTCATCTTTAAAGAGCAGGCGTAATGGTTCACACAATTTAAGATGCATTTTCTCAGGAAGTCCGCCCACATTGTGGTGCGATTTAATCACAGTTCCGGTAATGGAAAGTGATTCGATAATATCTGGATAAATGGTGCCTTGAGCCAACCATTTTACGTCTTTTATTTTGTGAGCTTCTTCGTCGAACACATCAATAAAGCCACTACCAATGATTTTGCGTTTTTGCTCAGGATCGGAAACCCCGGCCAAAGCTTTGTAGAAACGTTCTTTTACGTTCACACCGATTACATTCAGACCCAGGTGTTCGTAATCTTTCATCACGTTTTCGAATTCATTTTTACGAAGCAAACCGTGATCGACAAAAATACAAGTCAGGTTTTTGCCAATAGCTTTGTTGAGCAATACGGCAGCTACCGATGAATCGACACCACCCGAAAGACCAAGCACTACTTTGTCATCGCCCAATTGTTTTTTGAGTTCAGCCACGGTGCTTTCGATAAATGATGCTGGCGACCAGTTGCGCGCGCAGCCGCATATATTCAGAAAGTTTTCTAACAAGTGCATTCCATCAAGCGTATGGAAAACTTCGGGGTGAAACTGTACACCCCAAGTTTGCTCACCTTCTATTTTGTATGCAGCTAATTCCACATCATCGGTGCTGGCAATTTTCCTGAAACTTGCGGGTATTTTAGTAATGCTATCGCCATGCGACATCCATATTTGTGAACCGGCTTGAATACCTTTAAGCAACAAATCATTTTCGTCGATAAACGAAAGGTTAGCGCGGCCATATTCGCGGGAACCAGCTGATTCCACATTTCCACCCGAGGTAAAAGCCATAAATTGTGCCCCATAGCAAATACCCAACACGGGAAATTTACCACGAATATTACTCAAATCGGTTTTGAAAGCCGTAGGATCATAAACCGAAAACGGACTACCCGAAAGAATTACTCCTTTTATGTCGTCGGTGTTTTCTGGAAATTTGTTGTACGGCAAAATTTCGCAGTATTCGTTCAATTCGCGCAAGCGGCGACCAATCAACTGGGTGGTTTGTGAACCGAAATCGAGAATGATAATTTTTTCCAACATATATTTGAATTTATTATTTTGCAGATTAACCGGCTAACCAAACGGCTTGCCTAGGATTAGCAATTTCATTTCAAATAGAAATTTCATTGCTTCTAAAAGTTGCACAAAAGTACGAAAAATGTGAGGGTTGTGCAAGAAACACAATTCAGTTAACAGTTTTCAAAGCTCAACGATTGAAAAAAATAATGCTAATGATGGCAGCATATATGTTCTGGTCAAAACAAAAAGCGGAGTAGTTTAGACTATTATTTTTATTGATAAAAGAAATACCGTAAATTTGTAAAGAAAAAAGCCAAGATAAATTGGAGCTGAAATCATAGATAACAAATGGCTCAACAGATTGATTAAGAATCATTTTTTCTTAGTAATATCACAATATTCATTTAACACCAAAAGAGAATAAAACCATGATTGCAAAAACACCGGAACCACCGTATTACGCGGTAATATTTACTTCGGAACGAACCGAGGGTGACAACGGATATGCAGAAATAGCCGACAGGATGGTTGAACTGGCCCGAGAACAGGATGGATTTCTGGGCGTAGAAAGTGCCCGGGAAGAAGTGGGCATCACCGTTTCGTATTGGCGGGACCTGGATGCAATTAAAAGCTGGAAAGAACATGCAGAACATAAGGTAGCACAGGAGAGAGGACGAAGCGATTGGTACAAAAGCTTCAAAACAAGAATTGCCAAAGTAGAAAGAGATTATCAATTTAACAGGAAGCAATAAAAACAATACGATCAACTAAAATGGGAAAGACATACAACAAACTTATTTACGGGATAATTCTTTCACTGCTTTTTTGCGGGTATGAGAGCCTGAAAGCGCAAGTAAATGTAACGTATATTGCAAATTGCGGATTCTTATATCAGAACGAAAAGGTCAAGGTACTTATTGATCCTTTTGGAACAGAGTATGGCAACTATTTTTATCTACCTTCAAACGAAACCAGAGACAATATTCTCAGCGGGAACACCGCTTTTAAAAACATTGACCTGCTACTTATCACACATATTCATGGCGACCATTTCAATGCAAAACTGGCTGAACACTTTCTCTTAAAACATCATAACACAAAGATGATTTGTCCACGGCAAGTGTACAACCAAATGAAAGATTCTTGCCTGAACTTTAATGCAATAGCATCCCGGTTGTTCTCACCCACCATAAACATGAATGAAATATGCAGAACCACATTGAACCACATCCCCATTAGCATTATAAGGATGCAACATGGATCGGACCGTAATCTTGACAGCATTAGCTATTCGCAATACACGGACTATGAAAAGACGGAGAATTTTGGATATGTAATACAACTGAAAAATAGACGTATTTTCCATCAGGGAGACGCATGCCTCAAGATAAACAGGGAAGCTTTAAGCAAGATAAACGTACCGATTGACATTGCCCATTTGGGATTTTTTGATTGGAATGAAGCTTCTTACAATATCTTAAAGATTGATCTGAAAGCGCGTAATGTCATCTTTATGCATGGCACAATACCCGCAAAAGAATTTCAAACAGAGCAGCTCATAAAAATAAAACCTAGTCTGGTTATATTTAAAAAGGAACTGGACAGCCAATCGTTTTAACCACCTTTATTTACTTACACTCCGTGCAATTATTCTTTTTCGTTATAAATCAGGACTAATTCGCATAAAAGTTTGTTGAGTTGCTATTATTTCGTACGTTTGCAGCAAGATGAATGCTCTCAATCAATCCGGTGCAATAATCTATTTTCCCGGATAGATTGGCAAATAAACTGTTGATTAAAATCCTGAAAACATGAATGGATTAGACTTAAGAACTATTTTCTTTAATTACTTGCTGACGAATTTAGTTTGCCTGATAGTTATGTTCTTTTTATGGTATCAGAGCCGCAATCGTTTTAAAGGAATTGGATATTTAGTTTTAGATGCACTATTTCAGTGTTTATGCACCGGACTGATATTTCTTCGCGGCAACATTCCTGATTTTCTTTCAATTGATGTATCCAACACACTGGCTGTAACCGGGGCTGTATTGGGATTTGTAGGTCTTGGTATTTTTACGAACAAAAAAAGCAACCAGCTGCATAACATTCTATTGATAGTTCTATTTTCGGGTGTTCACATCTATTTTACCTTCATCAACCCCAACTTACCGGTTCGGAATCTTAATTCCGCGTTTGCTTATCTGATCATTTGCTCACAATGCGCTTGGTTATTACTGCGCCGGCAGACGAATATTATTTCCCGGATATATCTCCATGTGGGTGTCGTGTTTCTTTTATTTTCTTTAGTCAGTTTTGCCCGCGTACTTTATTTCTTTTACAGCAAAAAAAGTACGTCGGACTATTTCCACGATAGCAATTTTGACATTTTTGTCATCATATCTTACCAAATGCTCTTTATGCTTTTGATCTTCTTCCTGACATTGATGGTGAATAAACGATTACTGAAAGACATTGGCACACAAGAAGAAAAGTTCTCAAAAGCATTTCACTCTGCACCTTACGGGCTTATCATCTCGAGTTTATCCGATGGAAAAATTGTGGAAGTAAACGATGGTTTTGAACGGATCTCGGGCTATAGTTCCACCGAAGTAATTGGGAAAACCACTCCCGAATTAAATGTCTGGGAGAGCATTGCCGATCGGGAGAGGATGATTGATTTGTTCAAAGAAACGGGAACAGCTAAAAACGTAGAAATCCCCTTTATACGGAAATCGGGGGAACATATTATCGGGGAAATATCAGGGGAAATTATAAATATAAACAATGAGAACTGCACGCTGACTGTAGTTAATGATATAACAAGCAGGAAACTCGTAGAGAAACAACTGCTCGAGTCGCAAAGTGCCTTGAGGAAATTCGCTTCACACCTGCAAAATGTGGGCGAAGAAGAAAAAGTGCTTTTAGCCGACAGAATTGACAATGAACTGAACCAAACGTTGGCTGCCTTGCGCATAGATATCGGATTATTGAAAAACAAAGTGTATGACAAAGATATTCAACCAATATCAGAAGATTTGTTCGAGAAACTAGACCGTGCCTATAACATAGCCGGTGAGTCGCTTGCCACGTCAGTCAAGTTAATGAGCAGCCTCCGGCATGAAGTCCTCCATTTAATGGGATTTACCGAAGCAATAAAACTATATCTATCTGAATTCGAATCGAATTACGAAATTCAATGTGAGTTTGAAACCAACGAACTAACTGTAGAATTAGACTCGAATCAGTCCAGCACACTGTTCAAGGTATTTCAAAGCGCCATGTCTAATATTGCAAAACATTCAAAAGCTAATGAAGTAAAGATACGGTTAAATGTTGTGGACGATAAACTCGTACTCGAAATAACAGACAATGGTGTTGGATTTAAATTCAACGCTTTGCTCATTATGACCTCCAATGGATTGATGCTAATGAAAGAACGAATCCTGCTTTTGGAAGGATTATTCGATCTGAAAACTGCGCCTGGCCAAGGAACAACCATTACCATATCAATTCCCTACACCCACTACCTTACTGCCAACAACCACAGGGGTGTTATACCAGCCGTAGCCCTATAAACCTACACAACCTGACTGCATACAAGTCACCAAAGCAAACTTAACTACCTGTAAATTATACAACTTAAGTCAGCATAGATAAACCAAAGTTATTTACATTAAAAGAAATAGCCATTGGTTTTAAACAAGGAACTTTCATTAATTTCCAGTTGTTTCTTCATGCACCAACAGAGTTCTATCCGGTTCAAAGCACTAACACGGGACGGATAGAAAAAGATCTTTGATAGTTATTTACATCAAAAATGAGCGACATGAAGAAAATTTTACCAGTAATCATTTTATTGTGCCTGGATATTTCAATTGTGGCACAACCGAAGAACTCATCTGCCAACACTCCGTGGTTTGTTGAGTCAATCACAGTTTCGAACCAAAACAAAGTAGAATTAAACCGCATTCTTTCCGAAAATTCGATCTTTGCACTTTATGCTAAACGCACGTTGGCGTCGCAAAACCAGAAAACCACCACTCTGTCAGCAATGCTATTAGACAGTATTGTCACTAAAAATGCATCGGAAACTTTCACCACCAAGGAAGTTCATTCAAGAGATCTTAATGCACGCGACACGCTCATATCCGAATACACATGGAACAGCACTACTTCTAAATGGGAGCTTAATCAGAAGAATCAACTAACCCATGATTCAAGAGGCAATATAACTTCAAGTACTGTCTATTCTATATTGGGAGGATACATTCTAGGCACTTCAAAGTACGAAGCTACTTATGACAGTAACAACCATGAAACCGTGCATACTGATTACACGTGGGATATGGCAACGTCGGCCTGGGTTGCCGATACTAAAAAGGAAACAACCTACAATACCAGTGGAAAAGGAACCACAAGCATGGATTATACCTGGCAAAATGGCACCAACACGTGGAATCTAACCGGTAAAACTGAATACACTTACGATACTAACGGTTATCTGATTCAGGAGATTGAGTCAAAACTAAACACAGGCACGAGCCTGTTAGAAAATGATCAGAAGTCAGTATTTTCCAACGATGCCAGCGGAAGAGACACGCTTGCAACATCGTATGCATGGAATAACGGTACCATGACTTGGGATCTGAGTGGGAAAATAGTCATAGCTTTCAACACGAATGGCGAGATAGCTTCAGTAATAAGCTACCAATGGAAGAGTGGCACCTCTACGTGGGAAGGCCAATTTAAAGCCCTGTATTCCTACAACGGAACCAATTTGAGCACGTTGATACTTTATATGTGGGATAAAAACTTGTCGGCCTGGGTTGAATTTACAAAAACCGAGAATGCATACGATAGCAGTGGAGATATAACCGTTGAAACTTCTTACCTGTGGAATGTCAATGTATGGGATAAACAATCTGTTGCAACCTATTATTATTCACCGGCTATCAATACCGACGTAACTGATATAAATACTGACAGCATTCATATTTACCCAAATCCGGTGATCGACTTGTTGCATATCAGTTCCATTACCAAAACTGCATCAGTGTCAATAGTGGACATAATTGGAAAAACAATTTACAAAAAGCAATTGGTGGGCGACGTCATTGATGTTTCGAACCTCAAAAGCGGAATTTACTTTTTATTAATAAGTACCGAAACCGGAAGACACACCTTCAAGTTAATAAAAAAATAAGCAGATATTTATACAAACAAAGAGACTGTCTCAAAATAACACTTGAGCCAGCCTCTTTCGTAGGAGCGTGAGTTTATTATAAAATTCTTATGTGTGTTATTGATACCTTTCAGCGCTCAGATCTTATTTCGCCAACATCCATATTGAAATCGATTAATTCCGTCGTATTACTACGAACGGCTGCTGCAATTCCATTTAGCTCGTTCGTACTACTACGAATGAGCGCTGCAATTTTGTTTCATTCGTTCGTACTAGTACGACTGACTGCTGCATTTTGCATGGTTCGTTCGTATTAGTACGAATGAACGTTGCAGTTTTGTTTGGCTCGTTCGTACTAGTACGCTGTTTCTCGAGCGTTATCTTTGCAAAAAAAAAACTTATCTGTCTATTTGTCTGCAGTTATTGACAGATATACAAATTCAATTTTTATTTTAAAATCGCTTTCTGTGGAGAATAGTCCCGATTTTGTATATTATCAACTATGAATAAAAAAGAGGCTGAATCAAGTGTTATTTTGAGACAGCCACTTTCTTATATCCGTTTTTCTGACACGCCTTTAAACTGTTGGAGTTTTCAATAACAATGAGCTGTCGCCATAACTCAAAAAACGAAAACCGTTAGCCAGCGCATAGTCATAAATTTCTTTCCAGTTACCGTCCACAAAAGCCGAAACAAGTAGCAGCAAGGTGCTTTTCGGTTGATGAAAGTTGGTAATCATGCCATCTATTACCCGGAACCGGTAACCGGGCTTAATCATAATCTGTGTATCGGCATGAAGCGTTGTCAGGTTATTTCTATCCAGATAATCCAGAATGTGCTGAAAAGCTTCGGAAGCCGAAAGTTCGCTATGTATTTCGTAAGGATCCCATTGCGATACATGTAACGCCACAGGTTCTGCACTTGCTGTTTTTGAAAGCACAATTCCGATATAATACAAACTTTCCAGTGTGCGTACCGAAGTAGTTCCCACGGCTATGATGTTACCCAGTTTTTGTTGCAAACGGGCAATGGTGCTGCGATGTACCGAAATCACCTCGGTATGCATCCGATGTTCGGCAATATCACGGGTTTTTACCGGTTGAAATGTTCCGGCACCCACATGCAAAGTCAATTCTTCGGTATCAATATTTCTCGCTTGCAAGCTATCAAACACTTCGGGTGTGAAGTGTAATCCGGCAGTAGGTGCTGCCACCGAACCTTTTATTTTGGAATAAACTGTTTGATAGGTGGTGAGATCGCTTTCCTGCGTCTCACGATGAAGATAAGGCGGAATCGGGAGCTCCCCGGCTTTTTCCAGAATATCGGCAAAGTGAATATCCGCATTATCCCAGGTAAAATGAATAGTATGCGTGTTACCCTCGGTATGAAGCAACTTGGCACTAAATGTGCAAGTCCCCCCTCCTATTTCAAGGGCTTTATCAAGCGATCCGTCTTTCCATTTCTTCAGATTACCCACCATGCATTTCCATACACATTGGGTGGTAGCGCCAAGCGATTGGGCATAGTCGGCCGGCGTAAGCGGCTCCAGGCAAAACACTTCGATACGTGCACCTGTTTCTTTGAAGAAAATTAAGCGGGCCTGGATAACACGCGTGTTGTTATAGACCAACAAACTGTCGTGCGGTAGAAATTCGGAGATGTTAGCGAATGTATTTTCAGTAATTGTGGCATTTTTATATACCAGTAGTTTGGATGCATCACGGCGAGACAATGGAAATTTTGCAACGCGCTCATCGGGCAACGGATAATCGTATTCGTCGATATAAATGGGTTGGGTTTCTTTCGGTTCGTTCAAGGGTAAATCGTCATTATATTTTGAGGCACAAAAATACAAAAAATAAGATGCAGAATCATCTTGTTCGGCAGCTAGTCTTTATAAAATCTTTATGCTTAGGCAAAACATCCTTATGCCACTTTTACGAGATTTGAATGATCTTTGTATCGGGATAACGAGCAGTTGGTTTCAATATACGGACATTTTTACAGTTGCTTATAATTAGAATAAAAATTTCCATAAGCTGAAATAAACTGGTTAACCTGAATTGTATCCTATTTTTGGTTATCCTATCACATTTCCACTTTCGTAAAAGTCATAATCAATATTTAATTTTAATTTTGTACCATGAAGAACTCAATTGAAGAACTCATTTCCCGATTAGAAATGGAAAGGACTCAATGCTTCAAATTAATTGATGATCTTTCAACGAATAATGATAAGCCGCAAGAATTCATCCTGGTGGGAAAGATACTGGGCTACAACTTTTGCATAGAGGAGCTGGAACATCTGTTGGAATGTAATTCGCTGCATATAAATTTTCAATAAATATGGACACAAAACAAACGATTCTCATTGTCGACGATGAAATTCAAATACGCAGGTTGCTCGAAATAACATTATCTGCCAACGATTATAAAATTATTGAAGCAGATAACGGAAAAGACGGGTGTACCCTGGCAGCATCGTTTAATCCGACACTGATCATTCTTGATCTTGGATTGCCCGATCAGGACGGCCTTGATGTATTGAAAAAGCTGCGCGAATGGTTTACAAGTCCGATTATTATTCTATCGGTCAGAAACTCGGAGGAAGATATCATAAAAGCGCTGGATCGCGGCGCCAACGATTATTTGACCAAACCTTTCAGAACCGGAGAATTATTAGCCCGCATCCGGGTGGCCACCCGCCAGAATTCACGACAACAGGAAGCCACGCTGGTGTTTGACAACCTGACAATTGATTTAGACAAGCACTTGGCATATAAAAACGGAGAGATTATAAAACTGACTTCCACCGAATTTTCATTGCTCGCCTTAATGGCTAAAAATGAGGGACGCGTATTGACACATACTTACATTCTAAAAGAAATTTGGGGGTACGGTTATACCGAACAAACGCAATATCTACGTGTATTCATAGCACAACTCCGTAAAAAGATCGAAGAAGATCCCTCTAAACCCAAATTGTTGATTACCGAATCAGGCATTGGTTACCGGTTTAATGGAATATAGAAATCATGGCGTTGAGAATTTACATTCATAGGATTCAGAAAAAGCTGTAAAGCTTTTTTCTGTGAATTTATACAGTCTCTCCCTGTTTTATATCCATCTTTTTACTCGGAACCTTTATCGTGAAAATTGCTCCTCCTTTTTCACCATTCGAAGCCGAGACAGTGCCTTGATGTGCTTCCACGAATCCTTTTACGATAGATAATCCAAGTCCGGTTCCTCCAGCTTTAGCACTCTTGCCCCGGTAGAATTTGTCAAAAACAGCAGACAACTCGGACTCCGGAAAACCAGGTCCCTGGTCAATAACACGAATGGTTAGAGTTGAATCATCCATGGCCGCTTTCAATTGAATAAGACTCCCGGCGGGAGCATTCTGGGTCGCGTTCAATATAAGGTTATGCAACACTTGTTCCATCAATCCAAAATCAACGAATATCAATGGCATGTCATTGGGAATAATTACGTTCAATTTGAATGATTCCAGTTCGTGCTTCAAGGATTCAGAAACGGAGTTTGCTAAATCCTGCATATCGCACCAGTTTGGATGTGGAGTTATTCTGCCCGATTCAAGGCGTGACATATTCAGCAAGTTTTCAACCAATCGGTTCAGTCGTACGGATGCAGTATTTATTTCAGTATATAATTCCCGTTGAATTGGCACTGAAAGGTTTTGCTCCAATAAAGCTTCCGACGACCCCATTATGGTGGCTATCGGAATACGCAGTTCGTGCGAAATGGAATTAAATAATGTTTTATAAAGCTTCTCTGATTCACTCAGCAAGTAAGTCTTTTTCGTTGCATTACGGAGCAATTCGCGCTCATATTTGCCGGTAATCTGCGCCAGCGACGATTCCCAAAACTGCTCTTCACCATGGGTAAAAACAGTGATATGCTTCACGGCAATAACTCCCAGATTTCCATTGCTCCCAATTAGCGGATAGAATGTCAATTCGTTTGAAGGCAAGGTATTTGTAAACTTACCAGCCTTCACGGAATTCTTTTCCACCCAGTTAATTATACTCATTTCGTTATCGGACAACTGAATGTTAAAATCTTCAATTTGTTTGACTTCGAGCTGATTCAAATCATTCTTAACCACAATACAACACTCCAGTTTAAAATAGCGGTTAATGTAATCGACCGCCACCTTGATCACATCGTCGTATCCCGAAATCGAGTTCAAATCTTTCGTTAGTTGGTACAAAGCATTGGTACGCTCTTCACGTATCCTGATTTTTTTCTCCTGACGGCGCACCCTTGAGGTTAATGTTCCATTTAGCAAAGCGATAATAAAGAACATGACAAGCAACAAGATGTCCAATGGCTTTTGGATAAGCAAGGTAAACTGGGGAGGTATAAAAAAGTAATCCCAGATCAAAGCACTTGATGCGGCAGCAAGCAAAATTGGGCCGGTACCGTAGAAGAGCGCCAGCAGTGAAACCAGAAATAACAGGATAAATGAAACGGCCTGATAACCGATTATGTCTTTAAAGAAATAGCTTCCTATGGACGTCAGGATAACAATTAGCGAAACAGTCAGGTACTGATTGCTTCTTGATGTGAATGTTGGAATGACTGCCTTTACATTGAATTTGTCTTCAACCAGCGTGTCCGATCCCAGAATATATACATCAATGTTTCCGCTGTACTTTATTAGACGATTGACGAAATTCCCCAGCTTTAGCAATGATCTTACACTGCGTAAACGTGATTTCCCAACAATAATATGGGTTATATTTTCTTTCTGAGCGTAAGTGACAATCGCCTTTACGAGGTCATCGTTGGTCACAATGCGCACTTTAAATCCCAACTCTTTGGCTAGCGCAATATTGGCATCCAATTGTTCATGGTCACGTGGAGTTAAGCGCTGAGTGGTTTCCACATAAAGCGCTTCCACGTTGGCACCCATGGTATACGCCAGATTCTTTGCCCATTTCAATAAACCCTGGGAGGATGGACTCACACCAATAGCCACCAGAAAATGCAAGCCTGATTTCCACGGACCACGGATTCGTTTGTCCTGCATATAATCGTGCAACTGGTTATCCACCCGGTCGGCAACAATACGCAGTGACATTTCGCGCAACGCGGTAATATTTCCCTTACGGAAAAAATTATTTACCGCTTCCTTGGAACGTTCGGGCGTATAAACCTTTCCTTCCGAAAGGCGTTGAAGTAGTTCATCGGGCGTAATATCAACCAATTCAATATCATCGGAATTCTCAAAAATAAAGTCCGGCAGCGTTTCACGAATAATAACACCGGTGATTTGGGCCACAGTATCGGTACGACTTTCCAAATGTTGCACATTCAGCGTGGTAAACACATTGATTCCTGCTTCCAGTATTTCCTGTACATCCTGATATCGTTTGGTATGGCGGCTTCCGGGAGCATTGGTATGTGCCAGTTCATCAACTAATACAATCTGAGGATGGCGTGCCAATATTGCGTCCAAATCCATCTCCTCGACGGAGGTGGATTTATATTCAATGGCTTTGCGGGGAATAATCTCAAAACCATGAACCAGTGCTTCGGTTTCTTTGCGTTTATGCGTTTCCACATATCCAACGACAATATCATTCCCTTTCTTTTTTTCAATATGTGCCGTCTGAAGCATGGAGTAGGTTTTACCTACTCCGGCACACATACCGAAGAAAATTTTCAGTCTTCCCCGTTTCCTTTTTTCTTCGTCGCGAACTAATGCTGCCAGCAGTTCGTCGGGATTTGGTCTGTCAATTTCGAAGTCGCTCATTTTGGTATTAATTTAGATTCACCACTAAGGCATGGAGTACACACAGAGACACTAAGAGTAAAATAATACTTCTAGTTAGTGAATCTAAGTGTGCTAAGTGTCTTAGTGGTGAAAAAATCATTTTAGTTTGTCCAAAGCAATATTCAGCAATAACACATTTATTCTGCTTTCGCCCAAGCATGTCCACTGAGGCGCTTCGCCCATACTCTTAACAAGCAGTTTCAGTTTTTGTTCCTGAACATTACTAAGATTCCTTGCTTTGGCAATTCGATTAATTTGTAAACCAGCCGCTTCCGGTGAAATATGCGGATCGAGCCCGCTTGCCGAAGCAAAAAGCATTTCCGATGGTATTTCAGCATTTTTGCCTAAGCCATTGAATACTGAAAACTTATTCCTCCGTTCGGTAACCTGTGCCTTGAGTTTGGCACTGGTAAAACCGTAATTACTGCCCCCCGAAGGTAGTGGATTATATTCGTTTGCCGAAGGGCGCGACGAAAAATAAATGGTACTATCGAATTTCTGACCGATCAGTTCGCTGCCAATCACTTTGTTGTCTTTTATAATCAGACTCCCGTTTGCCTGTTTAGGAAAAACCACCTGTGCAATTCCGGTAACCAAAAGCGGATATATCACTCCGGTAAGTATGGTAGAAACCAAAAATATTTTTATTGCGATACCAAATGTTTTCATTTTTTTCTATGTTTAGTTCTGAAGTTATTATAAATCAATAGTTATTTAATTTCAGAGAATAAGACTTGTAACTCGTAACTAAATTCTTGTAACTACATTAAAGATTAATCAACATATCAATGACTTTAATCCCGATGAACGGTGCTATCAGCCCGCCTAAGCCATAAATCAGCAGGTTTTTGGTCAACGCTTTATTGGCTGAAATCGGTTTATAAGCTACCCCTTTTAATGCCAGAGGGATAAGGGCAATAATGATAATGGCATTGAAAATAATAGCACTCAGAATGGCACTTTGCGGCGAACCCAGGTTCATAATATTCAGCGCATCCAGCGGACCTTTACCGTTACTGCCGGCATAAAGTGCAACAGAGATAGCGGGAATAATCGCGAAATACTTGGCCACATCGTTAGCAATACTAAAAGTTGTCAGCGCTCCACGAGTCATCAAAAGCTGTTTGCCCACTTCCACCACTTCAATCAATTTCGTAGGATTACTGTCCAAATCCACCATGTTACCAGCTTCGCGGGCTGCTTGTGTCCCTGTGTTCATTGCAATGCCCACGTCGGCTTGTGCCAATGCAGGCGCATCGTTCGTTCCGTCACCAATCATTCCTACTAAATGGCCTTTTTCCTGTTCCTGTCGGATTCGTCCCAGCTTATCTTCGGGTTTTGCTTCCGCCATAAAATCGTCCACACCTGCTTCAGCAGCAATGGCAGCAGCGGTCAGCGAGTTATCGCCCGTAATCATGACAGTACGAATACCCATTTTGCGCAATTCGGCAAACCGTTGTTTGATACCACCTTTTACAATGTCTTTCAGGTGTACCACTCCCAACACTTTGTTGTCTTCGGCCACAACCAATGGAGTTGCCCCCTGACGTGCCAGATCAGAAACTGTATCAATAACTTTTTGCGAATAAACTCCATTATTCTCTTCTACAAAAGCTTGAATGGCTTGCGACGAACCTTTACGAATATGATGTACTTTCCCTTCCGGTGTTTTCAAATCCACGCCACTCATACGCGACTGGGCAGTAAAGGGTATAAATGTAGCGTGCAAATGAGTAATGTCGCGTCCGCGAATATTGAATTTTTCTTTTACCAGCACCACGATCGAGCGTCCTTCGGGAGTTTCGTCAGATAGGGAGGATAATTGCGCGGCATCGGCCAGTTCTTCTACAGTGACACCTTCGGCCGGTACAAAATCGGTAGCCATACGGTTACCCAACGTAATTGTTCCTGTTTTATCGAGCAATAACACATCCACATCTCCTGCTGCTTCCACGGCACGTCCGCTGGTAGCTATCACATTGCGTTGTATCAGGCGATCCATTCCGCTGATACCAATTGCGCTCAGCAAACCTCCGATAGTGGTAGGAATCAGACAGACCAACAAAGCAATCAATACCGGAATCGTCAGATTATGGGATTGTGAAATGCCCGAGGCTCCCAAACTATATCCGAAGAAGGCAGGTAACGTTACCACCGCCAACAAAAAGATAATGGACAAGCCCGAAAGCAATATGGTTAGCGCAATTTCGTTAGGCGTTTTCTGGCGTTTAGCTCCTTCGACCAACGCAATCATTTGATCAATAAACGTATTGCCGGGTTCGGCAGTGATACGAATAAGGATGCGGTCACTCAGCACTTTGGTACCACCAGTAACGGCTGAACGGTCGCCACCACTCTCGCGAATAACAGGAGCCGACTCGCCGGTAATTGCTGACTCGTCCACACTGGCAATACCTTCCACCACTTCACCGTCGGATGGAATTACATCGCCGGGTTCGCAAACTACTACGTCGCCTTTTTTCAGTTCAGTAGCATTAATCAGAGTTTCTTTGTCACCGTTCAGCCGGCGGGCTTTGGCTTCCGTTTTATTTTTTCGCAAACTTTCCGCTTGTGCTTTACCACGACCTTCGGCTATGGCTTCCGAGAAGTTTGCAAACAACACGGTAAACCATAACCAAATGGCTATTTGTAAATTAAAAGAAGAATAGGATCCCTGAAAAATACCCATAACCACGATAATGGTAGTCAGGACAGCACCAATACCTACAATAAAGATAACCGGATTTTTCACCAACAATGCAGGACTTAATTTCTTCACAGCATCTTTTGCTGCCCGCGCCAGTAGCTTTTTATTGAAGATACTCTTATTTTGTTTTGCAGTCATAATTTAAAATTTAAAACGTAATACCATGATTCATTAATAAATGCTCTACAATCGGTCCCAATGATAAGGCCGGGAAATGCGTCAATCCACCAACGACGATAATAATACTGATTAATAAAATGATAAACAACCAATTGTCAGTCTGAAAAGTCCCGGATGAGGGTGGTGTAATTTTCTTTTTTGCCATGCTTCCGGCAATCGCCATAATGGGAATGATGACTCCGAACCGACCGATTAACATACCAAATCCAATCAACAAATTATAGAAAACAGTATTTGCATTGAGTCCGGCAAAAGCACTTCCGTTGTTCCCGGCAGCAGAGCTGAAAGTATAGAGGATTTCGGAAAGTCCGTGCGGTCCGGCATTATTCAAACTTGACAATCCAAGGTTGCTGACTGCTGCCCATGCCGAGAATAATAGAATCACCGCAGAGGGAGCTACAATAGCCAAAATGGACATTTTCACTTCAAATGCTTCTATCTTTTTTCCCAGATATTCTGGAGAGCGACCTACCATCAGTCCCGCAATAAATACCGTGAGAATGACAAACACCACCATTCCGTACAGGCCTGAGCCCACACCACCAAAGATGATTTCACCCAACATAAGGTTAATCATGGCCACCATGCCGGCAAAAGGAGAAAGACTGTCGTGCATGGCAATGACCGATCCGTTGGATGCCGCTGAAGTGGAAGTTGACCAAATAACGCTGTTGGTGATACCAAAGCGCGTTTCTTTTCCTTCCATCAACGGTAAATGTCCGAAGATCGGATTGGCAGAATATTCTCCATACAATGAAATGGCTAATCCGGTAACCAGCAGTATAAACATAACAGTGAAAAGTGCCCAACCCTGTCGTTTAGAACCCACCATTTTTCCGTAAGTAAAAGTCAATCCGGCAGGAATCAACAAAATGGCCAGCATCTCGAGCAGGTTGCTTAATGGAGTCGGGTTCTCGAACGGATGGGCGCTGTTGGCATTGAAAAATCCACCACCATTGGTGCCGAGTTGTTTGATAGCTTCCTGCGAAGCCACCGGCCCCATCGGAATAACCTGTTGCACTCCCTGAAGCGTATGTGCCGTTTCGTAAGTCCCGAAATTTTGAATTACTCCTTGTCCGACAAGAAATACAGCGAAAACTATAGAAAGAGGTAAAAGCACATACAAAGTTGAACGCGTTAAATCTACCCAGAAGTTACCAAGTTTGTCGGTTGTTTTGCGCGACAGTCCCTTAACCAGCGCTAACAATACGGCGATTCCTGTGGCAGCACTCACAAAGTTTTGAACACCAAGCCCAATCATTTGTACGAAGTAACTTAGGGTATTTTCACCACTGTAGCTCTGCCAGTTGGTGTTAGTCATAAAACTAACTGCTGTATTGAAGGCCGTATGCCACGACACGTTGGCTTGATGAGCAGGATTCAGCGGCAAATACGCTTGTGTAAGCTGAAGAATGAAAAGGAACAGAAAGCCAATCAGGTTAAAAGCCAACAACCCGAACGTGTAACTTTTCCAGTTGGTTTCTTCAGTCGGATCTGTTCCGATAAACTTATAGATCAGCCGTTCGAGCCAACCAAACACTGGCTTCATAATGTGTTTTCCATCTGTAAACACTTTGTACATGTAGTTTCCCAGAACAGGCGTTAAGCCGATCAATAGTCCCAGGAAAATAATGATCTGTAAAAAATCGTACGTTGTGAACATATATTCTCTTTATTAAAGATTTGACTTAGCCTAAAATTTCTCTGGTTTGATCAGCGAGTAAACCAAATATCCAAGTATAACTATCGCTATAATTGCTCCAATAATGTAACCCGCCGGGGTACTCATCTCTGTAGTTGCTACCATTAAGAAAATTGTTTTCATTTTGAATTATTATTAAAAGTATATGGAATGAATATCATCTTCGTTATTCGTTTTGTTGCTTTTAATTGTAGAATCTGTATCATCGTCATCGTAAAGCATTTTATCGTAATACTCATCATAGCCGGTTGCACGGGCAAATATCCACCCAGCTGCAAAAAAGAGAACTACGCCTCCTAAAAGTTCTGTAATCAACCTCAATGTACCATTCATTTTGCAGCGATATTTGTTCGATGCAAAAATACGTCCGAAGTTATAAGGGTATTATAAGGTTATCGGAGGCTTGTATAAAGATTTTATAAAGATTTTTTTTGCCTACATCCTTAAAAAACGATTATTATTCCTTGGCAAATGCAAGAAAATGCAATCTAATGGAAAGAGCTTAATAGCTGCTCATAAAAAGAAAGGAATAACCGAAATTGTTTACCTTTGCATAATTTCAACGATAAACTAATTCGACAATGATAAAACGAGGAGATAATGTGCGTTTCTTGAACGCAGTGGGCGGAGGAATAGTAACCCGTGTGGACGAAGCAAAGAAAATGGTATTTGTGGAAGATGCCGATGGGTTTGAAATTCCGGCGCTGGAACGTGAATGTGTGGTGATAGCCGCTATAAATGAAAAGACTAATTTCCCGGTAAAAGATTTCAAAACTCCTGTTTCAAAGCCAGAAGTGCAACCTTTGGTTTCTGTCCAAAGAGAAGAGTTGGTAGTAAAAACCGAACCGGCTTTCGAAACACCCGAAGGAGATACACTGAAAGCCTTGCTATCATTCTTCCCAATAGACATCAAACAATTGCAAACCACTGGTTACGAATGTTATTTGGTAAACGATAGCAATTATTATTTGTATTACAACGTGGTGAATGGAGAAAACGATGTTTGGCAAAGTGTTGCCCATGGCATTATTGAACCGAACATGCAAGAACAGCTTGCTAAAATCAATAAAGAAGAATTGAGCGCCTGGGAGCGATTACGTGTTCAATTGATACCATTCAAACAAGGCAAAACTTATACCCCACAAACGGTTATTGACGCCAACCTGAAAATAAATGCCGTGAAATTCTATAAGCTTCACAGCTTTACAACCAATGATTATTTCGACGAACCGGCCATGATGATTGACATTGTTTCTGAAAAAGAAAAAGAAGTGGAAAATCAAAGAATGGCTGAAATTTCAGCTGTGGAGATTAAAAAAGCCATGTTTCAGAAAGAAGAAACCGGTGTGAAACCAAGAATTGTGAAACGTCCGGAAATTATCGCTGAAATTATTGAGGTGGATCTGCATATCAACGAATTGCTAGACACCACAGCCGGACTTTCGAACGCTGCCATGCTTCAATGTCAGTTGGATAAATTCCATGAAGTGCTCGATGAGAACAAAAACCGCAAAGGGCAAAAAATCGTCTTTATCCACGGAAAAGGAGAAGGTGTGCTCCGCAAAGAAATAGAAAAGCTACTCAAAACCCGTTACAAAACATATTATTTCCAGGACGCTTCGTTTAGGGAATACGGCTTTGGAGCAACGATGGTAACTATTAAATAGAGAAAAAAGGATACCCAGTCCTTTTGGGGCTGGGGCATCCATTTTTTATAGAGCAACTTATTCCGTTAAGAATAAAATCATCCGTTCCACCGCTTGCTGGCAAACCGGACAAAACTCTGGGGCTTTGTTAGTGCGCATACGGCAATCATACATTGGGCGATACATGCCTTTGGTGAGATAGCCTCCTCCCTCAAAGACACCAATCTTAGTCTTGCTATCACTATTTACGGGGGTTGGAATTACAGTTCCTTCGGGTAACTGGTTTTTCCATTTCTGATCAAACTGAACCAACGACGTAATATTCGGCTCCCAAGGCTCGTTCTTTATATCGTAAGTATTATCCAACACATCCTTGTCATAGAAATACTCATCGGCCAATCCGGCAAACGAATGTCCGAATTCATGCACTGTAACCTGCGTTGCCAGGTTATTGTCGGCGGCTGTAAGGGCATAAAAATTAAAAATACCGCCACCACCATAAGTTGATGTATTTACCAACACGTAAATAGCGTCATACGGAACCAAAGCAGCTAAATCGCGTAACTTGAAACTATTTGGAGTAGTCAGATAACGGGGTTCGTAAAAAGTAAAAAAGTGTGAGCCAACCGCCGTATTTTTCCAATCATCTTCCTGGGGTTTGGATACACCCGAATTCTCTGATGGTGCCGCAACAGCGTAAATATTAATCCGGTTTTTATATTTAGTGAAAGGCTCATGTGTCAACAGATTTTCAGAAAGATTCTGAGCATCTTTGTAGAATTTCTCCTGATCTTTGGCTGTATAACCCTCAGCTATTACAGCAATATCAATTGCTTTTTCGGGCGAGACTGTTTTAGTAATTATTTTTACCGGAACGGCTTGGGGTTTGGTAAGTTGAATCAGTTTATCACTTGGCGAAAATTTATAACTGAATAATTCTTGCCAATGTTGCAAATCCAGGCGTTTTTCAATAATGAGTGTTACGGCATTTTTAGGAAATGGAAACTGAATGGTTTGTTCAAAGCTTTTGCTGGTTCGCTTAGCTTCTGCCGTAGTTTGCCATTCGTGGTAAAGTGCACTGAAACCATCAATATAAATCTGTTGGCCACTAATGCTGTCCAAGACTCGAAAACGAAAATCGCCCAGATTCAAATCATTCGATAAGTGCGCCCTGCGACCACCCCAAAAAGGTTCTTGCTTTATTTTATCCAGGAAAACAGCAGTTTGCGTAGCATTTCCACAAAAATGGAAATCAACACGACAAGCTTTAGTCGTAAAATAGTCATAAAAGTTTTGGGCTGACACTAAAAAACAAAACAAAAAGAGGGAAATGCAGATGATTATTCTTCTCATGGGTACACTGTATTATTTTGTGTGCAAATTAAATAAAAATATACGAGAACTAAAACCCATTTTTCTGCATTCTTTCTGCTCACGCAGAAAACCCCTCTTTTGGCAACCAATTAACCTTAAAAACTGATCTATTTTGAACAAAAAATCTACAAATTAACCTTACCTCGGAATGACTTATTTCGCACTCCGGCTTTGTTCTTCGCTTGAAGCTGTGGAGCGATTTCCACGTGTTTTGAATTCTGATTTGCCGAAACGATAATTGAATGAAATCTTCAAACGGCGTGAATCATATGTATTTTTAACATCGATATCCACATTGTCGTATTTAGCATAAGCACTGCCTCTTCCGGTATTGAAAATATCACTGACAGCAAGTCTTATACTTCCTTTATCGTTGAATATCTTCCGTTGTATTCCAAAGTCAATCGTATAGCGGGGGCGAAGAATGATGTTACTGATCAATTCTCCCGAATTATAATATCCGCTCACTTCAACTTCCAGTTTATAGGGTAAAGAGAAATTATTGCTCATATTTCCATTAAGGCTCCAGCGGCTTATTGTAGAACCTGCATTTGCACCAAGCTGAATTTCTTTATACATGCCGGTAACGGTTCCGTTCAGTCTCCACCATTTGGTAGGTTGGAACTGGAATGTTTCTGAAGCATTGAAATCTATTGAGTTGTTCAAGTTCTCATTTGTTTGATACACTGATTTTGTCGCATCGTTTTGTCGAATAATCTGGGTAAAGAGTCCACTTGTATAATCATAACCTAAACTTGTGATTAAAGCTCCTTTAAAACTGTGGCTTAACCCAAACGAATGAGTAAACTGTGGCTTCAAATCAGGGTTTCCAATATTGTAAGTGTAAGGATCAATCATCCATCTAAACGGATTCAGCATATCATAATTAGGCCGGCCAATGCGGTAACTGTATTTAAAGTTGATGTTGTTGTCGGCATTGAGCGTTTGTTGTACAAAAAATGAAGGAAAAATCTTCAGATAGCTGGTGTCATTAACCTGATTGGTACTAACTGAATTACCTTTCGAAACCGTATTTTCCAATCGCAAACCAAGTTGAACGGTAGTTTTATCGAACTGAGCTTTTCCGTTAACATACGCTGCCTGGATATTCTCTTTATAGATAAAATGATCATTCTGAACTAGAAATCCATTCATATCTATTTTGCTATCCGTATTTACAAAACTCATTTTTGCACCAGCTTCAAAATTAAATTTCTTTCCCACCGGAAGCACATAATCTAATTTTGCCGTATAGATATTGATGTTATTACCCTGCAATGTTTTCACCATAATATCATGATTCAGGTTATTACCGGCACTATTGTAATAAATTCCATTTTGATCATTTGGATTCGTATAATCAAACCACGCATAATCGAAGTCCGTTGAAAGTGATTGTCCGACACTATCTATATCCCATTTATAATTAACGTTATAGGTCTGATTTTTCCACCGATCGTTAGAGCTTGACTTAGAAATAAGCATCGAATCAACGTGCATATATCTGTCAGTAAACGTTGTAGAACCGTCGTTATTAAAATCATTTGTCCCATTACTACCACGAAACATAACACTTACCACATGATTTTTCTTGATAAAATAATCAGCTCCGACCTTGTAATTAGGCGAATGTCCGTTATAATGTCCATCAGCAGTTATTAACTGGTAAGCTCCTTGCAAAGCAGCACTTGTAAACCGCCGCGTTGCTGTCATTCCATTCGAGCCCGCCCAATTGTACAAAGATAAATTGCCATAAACATTCAGTTTTCCATAGTTCATATTCAAATCCAAGCCACCATTCCACCCAAACCGGCTGGCTGATTCTGTACCGGCGAATGCGCTCCCGTTAAATCCGGGTGCTTTATTATGTTTTGTTTTGATATTGATAATGCCCGAGTTGCCTTCTGCATCGTAACGGGCAGATGGATTCTCAATGATCTCGATACGATCTACATTCTTTCCCTGCATACCTTTAAGCATAGCCGCCAACTGAGTGGCAGAAACATAGGTCGGTTTTTCATCAATCAAAATTTTTACATTTTGTTTCCCCTTCATGCTAATGTTATCGCTGTTATCGATCGTAACGCCGGGAAGTTTTTTCAGGATTTCATACACATTTTCGGATGCGGTCGTAATAGAAGCTTCCGGATTGACAATCACCTTATCCACCGATTGTTCTATAAATTGTTTTTTTGAAGTTACCACCACATTTTCCAGCTGACGGGCCGATTCTTTCAAAACAACGACTTTCTCAACAACCGGATTTTTTTGATTAATGGAAATTTTTTCTGTTTCGGTTTTAGCATATCCCACCATGCTGATGGTAAGAATATATTCTCCCGGATTAAGTTTGCTGATAACAAACTCGCCTTTGTTGTTGCTCACCTGCCCTTTCTCAAGCTTATTCGTTTTGTAGTTTATCAAAGCAGCAGTGGCAAATTCAATCGGTTGATTTTTAGTATCAGTTACACGACCTTTAATTACGCATGATGGTTCTGCCAGAAGCAGACTCGAAATGAATGCCAGGCAAATTATCGCTAACATTCGACTTAAATGTAAATTCTTAGACGGTTTCATATAGTTTGAATTTTTTAGTTGTTTTCGAAGTTCGGATGAATAAATTCTCCGGCTATTTTGAGTTCCTTACTAGTATTGACTCAAAGACGCGAAATTTATTACATCGATTATCGATGTTTTTTTTATAATTAGACGCAACAACTATATCGTTTGGATTTACAGAACCATTTTTTAACGAATAATTGTTTTTCATTCAGCACTTGTATTTTGGTGCATTAGTACATTAGTACACTGCAAATGTACTATCTATTTTCAATTCTACAATAATTTGATGGTTAATTATTGCTAAAACAGAACAAAATTATTTTCAAACTCTCACAAACGCAACAAAAAAGTCTGACTACAAGCATCTTGCACCATTCTATTCACACAATTTATTTTTCCTGCTATAAATCAATTAGCACAGTTTTTCAGACAAAACGATTAACCAGACTGTTATTTACTCCCTACTGCTTTGAGGTAAATTGTAAAAAAAAAGACAAAATAAAGACTTATACAGACCTAAATCCAACGAACATGTTTAGACTAATTTAGATCTATGGAATATAAAATCATCAAAATCATTTTTTCGGACTGTCTATTACAAATCATGTCGCACATATTTCATTATATGCACGGACAACTTAAATTTGAACTTAAAATATATTGTTGTCGAGAGAAAATTGTAATTTTGTTTAGTTATAATAAAGAAATTAAAATTGACTATGGTCACTAAGAATACAATTTCGATAGTTATCGGTAAGCTCAGCCTTTTTTTGATTATTATCTGTTACATGACTTCATGCAGCAGTTCTGAACCGGACACATCGACCGCCTATATTTCTCAGGTATTTGAGTATGTGTATGGTCCCGGGCAACAAGCAACTATCGCAAAAAAAACTGATATCGCTAATTTCATCGGCGAACCATCTACTAGCAAAGGCTGTTTGCATCTGGGTGGTTTTGGTGGCTATGTCATTGCCGGTTTTGATCACGACATTATAAATGATGATGGGGTTGATTTTGAGATTTTTGCATTAAAGGGTGATGTCCCAGAGCCAGGCGTGGTTTATGTAATGAGCGACACAAATGGGGATGGTAAACCAAACGAAACCTGGTATGAACTAAAAGGAAACCAGTACAAAAATTCGAAACGAAACTATTGGGTGAGATACTATAAAGCCGTAGATGATTCAACAAACGTAACATGGTTGGATAGCAAGGGAAACCGTGGCGAACTAGTCTCCGAACTTGGATCAAAATATACTGCCGGTTGGTGGTGGCCAGCAACAAAAACCGACAGCATTACCTTTACAGGAACACGCTTACCCGATGCTTTTGATAAAAATTCTAACGGTGCATGGATCGTTCCGAATGATCGGTTTACATGGGGATATGCTAAAAATGTAACTGGAAAGGACTACGACTCTACGCTGGGAGCGAATAGCTTTGATATCTCCAATGCAGTAGATTCACTTGGAAAGGTCGTGGAGTTACCGAGTATTCGTTTTATAAAAGTACAAACTGGTGTTTTTCAACGAGCTGGCTGGCTAAACGAAGTTTCTACCGAAGTGATGGGAGCAAAAGACCTGAGGAAAGAGTGAACAAGTTATTATCTACTGAATATCAATAAAATAAACCCAAACTTTTACTAACTTTCTTTTCAGTAGCCATTACGCAAAAAACAAGGCTATTAATGCAATTATAGCCGGAAGTGCCTGTTTGAGAAAGATTGATTTCCCGGCTGTCAATGCACCGTATGTACCAGCAATAACTACACACGACAAAAAGAAATAAGCCACATTACTACTCCAGATTGGGTCATTAATAAATAACGACCAACAAAGTCCTGATGCTAAAAATCCATTATAAAGACCCTGATTAGCTGCCAAGGTTTTGGTTTCTTCAAACAACTTTTCAGGTAATGATTTGAAAGTTTCTTTTCCTTTAGTGGTCCGGGCAAACATTTCAAGCCACAAAATATAAAGTTGTTCAATGGCCACAATGGAGATCAAAATCATTGAAATAATTTTCATATTATTCATTTTATACATTCAGCCCAAAGACTACTCGATCACAATCACATACTTATCCAACAAACCCGCAATACCCATTCTGGAAAAACGAGCCTTTTTAATCCGGTTCATTTCCGGATCAATGGAATAATTGAAAGCCGTTCGAAAATCAACCTTCTCAAGCACCGTTCGTTCAAATATCGTACGTTGCATATCGCAATTATCAAAAACGGCCGAAGTCAGGTCAGCCTCTGTAAAGTCAGTTTCCTGCAAATTGCAGTTTTTGAAGCGAGTTTTCTTCAGTTTTATTTTGTAGAAAACAGCCAGCTTCAGCACACAGTTTTCAAAATCGACAGAAAATAAGAAAGGATTGCATTCCTCAAACTGCACGCCAACCAACTTACATCCGACAAACCGAATATCATTAAATGCAGCATTTTTTAAACTGGCTAAACTAAAGTCGCAGCTATCAAACCAGCATTCACGAAATGTTACATTCAATAAATCAGCCTTATAAAAATTGCAATTTACAAACTGACAATTCTCATATTCACCAACAGCCAAACGGGTTTCTGTAAAATCTATACGGTCAAAAAGTTTATCTTCTGTCACTTTATTATTTTGATTAATGATTGGCAAAAATAGTCATTTAACGCCATCAATCAGCATCTAGCAAAATAAAAAACAGAGAGTCGGCCAACAACTCTCTATTCAATATAAATTTAGCATAGAACAATTATTCATAAAGCCATATTGATTTATTCACATTGGTTTCATCCGACAATTGTTTCAGCATAAATGCAGCTACATTGGCGCGTGAAATGCTTGCACTTCCTTTGAGCTTAATTATTTTACTCCCATATTTAAATTCCTCAGTAAGCAAGCCATCGGTCAATCCACCCGGCCGAATTATAGTCCATTTTAGTTTGCTTTTGGCAAGGCGTTGTTCATTCACATTATGATCGGCAAGCGGCACACGCAAGATAAAATTTATGAGCAAAAAACGCATTGGTTGTGGCAGTATAAACCGCTTTCCCCCGCACCTAAACTAGACAGATAGATAAAACGAGGAACGGATTCTTGCTCCATAACATCAATGATATTGGAGATTCCGTCGATAACTTCTGGAGAATGATGAACAAGAGAACCTCCACCCAATGCCGAAATACAGGCATCAGCACCGGTAATGGCATCGGTCAGATTAAGCACTTCATCCAAATTGCCAACTACCACTTTAAGATTTGGATGCTCCAATAACATTGACCGGGGGTTACGAACATAGGCCACGACTTTATAATTCATTTCCAACGCTTGCCTGACTAAATGAATCCCAGTCTTTCCATTTGCACCAAAAATAACTATTTTCATCTGCCTACAATTTATCGTTAATTATCAGATAAAACTCTCGATGAAATGATTCGTATTCAATTGATAATACTAAACGTCATAATCTTTAAAAAGTTTGATTTTAGTCCAAACCATTATATTAAAAAAGAGGGAAAAACACTTTCGCACTTTTCCCTCTCTCAATTCTGATCACATTTCTGAATTTATTATTTCCTGTTTTTCATTTCCTCTGCTGTCTTTACCCGAAAACCAGGATTTTCTTTTAGCATCTGACGAAGAAATTCTTCCGGATAACCGGCACGAATTATTGTTGGTGGAATTTTATATTCATTCTGAACGAATCTGCCATCCTTTTCCTTCTTAATATTGCCATCCATATATTTGACTAACAAGTACTCTCCCAATTTTTTCCATGCCGCAGTTGAATTTTCCGCTTGGGCAACACTGAAATCGGTTAAGAAAGTTCTCGCATCTGCTTCCGACATTCCAACAGCCACTTTATCAATTGCCGGAACCAATGCATTGAAATCACTTTCCCATTTGGATTGCACTTTTTTAATATCAGCATACATATATGAATATTTGCTGTATGCGTAATTTGCCACCCAATTGTACGTCCAGAATGCAGAAGTAGAAGAGTATTCCAACAAACTGCCATTATCAGCACGATAACATTCCGGGACTTTAGTTATGCCACAATACATCGGCACATACAGTGCAGTAGCCGCATCGTCAACTCCAAACCACAAAATTCCGCCGACATAATCCGGCAACCAACCCCGCATTTGCGCCACAAAGGTAAAACCCGTTTGTTGAGTAGCAGTGGGGCGTTCATGAACATATTCCACTGAATCAACTTTAAAAGTCAACGGACTGCAACGAAGCTTACTTCCGAATGGTCCGGCAGCCAGCCCTTTGGTCATATCAAACTCTGTTCCTTCATACTGATCACGCATACAATCTTTAATTTTTTGTGCCGTAAGCTTAAAGGTTGGTTTAATCCAAAGTGGCATACGCTCAGCTGTCTCACCTTTCACATAGCTGATATATTTATCCATTGCCGGATCCATCTTCCGGAAAAAGGCCCATACGCGGGCTTCACAAGCTCTTAAAGCCACATAGTCCAAAGGAGCGTATGTATCCGAGAAACTAAAATCTTTATTCTTTCCTTTGAAATATCCCTTTTCGCGGGCAAAAGCAATCACATCTTCAGAGTACAGGCAATTATTTTTATCATCGAACGGAAACGTGGTAATACGAGCCTGATTCGCGTGAGCCGCAACACAATCATCAGGAATGCGTTGAGCTACCCATACAGCACCTTTATTATTACGTCCTTTACCAACCATTTCCATAATCCAAACTTCATTGGGATCGGCAATAGAAAAAGATTCCCCTTCACTGTAGTAGCCATACTCAGCCACCAGGTCAGTCATGACTTTAATCGCTTCACGAGCTGTTTTTGAACGCTGCAGGGCAATATAGATTAAGCTACCATAGTCCATAATGGCTGTAGTATCAACCAACTCTTCGCGACCACCAAAAGTCGTTTCACCAATACTAACCTGATGTTCGTTCATATTTCCAATAACAGAATATGTTTTTTCTGCCTGCTTAATCTTTCCAAGATATTTTCCCGAATCCCAATCGTGAATGTCAAGCATAGTTCCTGCAGCGTACGTCGCCGCCGGATAATGACATAATGCCCCAAATAAAAAATACGAATCAGCATTGTAGGAGATTAATGTCGATCCATCGAGCGTTGCGCCCTTACCTACCAAAAAATTTGTGCACGCAAATCCCGAATTTACCGACAGAAATATGGAGAGTGCAATAAGTGTCTTTTTAATCATTTTTTTTATTTTATTCTATTAACGAGTTATCCAGCCTTTTTGAGAAGCACTGGGATAACTCTCAAAATTTATTTTTATTGTATTTTAATATTTTGTTTCTCCGTTTTACTTTCATTCTTCGCATTATCAGACTCATGAGCACTCTTTGAAAATGACTTTTTTATCCAATTCGGGATAATCAATATTCCTAACAAAAGATATAAATAATAACTAATAATTCTCCAGACGAAAGTAACAAAAATTATGGCACTTGCCGATGAGAATATATCGCTGTAATATTCTTTAAAAGCATATTCACTCACTCCACTCCCACCCGGTGTTGGGCTTACCACCATAAACAACCATAAAATTAACTGGCGGGCAAATACCACCAGATGATTTATATGTACTGGATTAAAAGCCATAAATACGGCATTAACAACCAAAAAACGTGCCGACCAGGTAAGTATCGTCATTCCAAAGGCTTTACACCAAAACCAAAATGAATGCTTTCCAATATCATGAGATGCCTGAACCAAATTATTCGTCAATAGATCTACATTCGAATACCACCGGCGCAAAACCGGAAGTCTGAAGATGCTCAATAACATATGTTTAATCCAGTCTGGCCGCTTAAAAATGCCAATAAACATAATTATCGTCCATATTAACCGCATGACATACAAGCTACTGAAAACAATAAAAAAGGTCGAAACAATAACTGAAGATGAGTTAAAAATCTGACTCAGTGGTATAAACAGAAAAACGACCGGACATATTACCAAAAAGAACAATTCGTCCAGAAACAGGTTGACAAACATTATTGTAGTACTCCGTCCGGCATTGATCCCTTCTTTAATCAAAAAGAGAACCACTAAACTGGAACCACCAACTGCAATCGGAGTAACAGCCGACGTAAATTCGCTTAAGACATTTATATGGAAAGATTGTTTCCATGACAAATCCCTGTTTGTTAACAATCTAAAACGCCACATCATCCCAAAATCACGCATGAGCATTAAGGCTAGTGCCAGCGCAATAAATAGAATGCTTACGTAGTTGAATTTAAAGGACACAAAGACAGCCGGATCAAACTCACTGATAAACAACCAACCAATCACAATTAACCCAAGCAATATCGGGATTAATACCTGATAAATTTGAAACGGTTTGGAGACGTTCTTAGTGTTAACTTGAGTTATCATCTGGATTTTCTTTGAATTAGTCTTTTATACCTGTCAAGAACTTCTTCTGCAACACTTTCCCATGAGCGGGCAATGGTTTGCGAAGCATTTAATCCGGCAATCTCAATTTTATCCGGCACATTTATTAACTCACGTAGTTTAGCGGCAAATGATTCGCAAGAATTCTCAATAAGGAAACCATTGAAGTTATCGATAATATTTTCGGCTGAAGAAGAATTTTTTATCAATATCGATGGTGTATGCATTGCACCGGCTTCACGAATCACTAAAGGTGCATTATCGTAAATGGACGGAAAAAGGAACAAATCAGCTGCCGCATAGAATCCTTTAATTTCTTCACGTTTCGTTATCACGCCTACAAATTTAACCTTCGAACTCAAGTCTAGCCTGTCAACCAACTCTTTCAGATCGGCAGCAGCATAACCTGTGCCAACAAAAAACATTTTAAATGGAAGTTGTTTAATTTCGGCCAATGCCTCAACTATCATTCGTGTATTTTTTTCCCAAATGTGTTGCCCAACAAAAAGAAACATGAACTCATTATCAGCAATACTCAACTCAGTCCGGACTGCTTTTCTGATAGGGTCAACCGGTTCATTCGTTGCAAAATCATTTCCATTGTCAACTACTTCAACTTTCCCCTTATAACCATACTCCCGGATAGTTTCTTCTACCGATGCCTGAGGAATCCAAACCTCATCTGCCTTTTCAAAAAAACGAATTACCCGTTTTGTCATTTGACGGACTAAAAAACGACTAGAAACTGAATGTTCGAAGTCGTCCCTGTATTTTGAGTGAAAAGTAGCAACTAATGGAACTTTCTGCTTTTTAGCGATAGTCAATGCTAAATTACCAGAACTGAATGGACAATGGGCATGTACCAAACCAAAATCAACATTATCTATTACGGATTTAAATTGATGATCAATTTCGGGCAATCCAATCCGGTAAGGCTTTCGTCCTAAAATTGGAACAGAGGCGTAACGATAAATTGGATAAGGTTCATTATCAACGTAATTTGGCGATTTAGGAGTTATTACACAAACAGGCTGACCCTTTTGATGTAACCAATAAGCATAATTTTTTGTTGCCAGTGAAACTCCGTCCATGATGGGAGGAAAACTATCGTTAAAAATTCCAATAGTTTTCAGGGCATCTCCAACTGTATTTATCATCTAATCTCTTTTTGCAGTTTAAAAAGAATGAACCGGAAAGCAATTATTAACTGTTCCATCGCGATTGCAAATTTAGAATTTTCTTTTCATATTTCCATGCTTACTTATTCATTATGATGCCCAATGCATTGCTAAACTGATTTTTTATCAAATACCACCAACCACAACTATGCCTGCGTAAGATTAAATCCATGTATACAATCAATAGATGATACATATTCTATTTATTTTGAGATTCTATCTATTTAATTATGACATAATTTCTCAGCAAATCCTGCCTGACAATTAGAAATTTACTTAGAAATAACATAAATGTAATAAAAATATAACATAAAACTATTTCAATATTTGTTTTTAATGTTCTATTTATTAAAAAAACCGTATCTTTGCATCTACAAATAAGATTCACACTTTAGCCTAAGTCCGTAAAGTTTACTTCAATATAACCAGTTGAGAGCAACAATCATTATATTGATGTTGAGAATTTAGCGAAAAAACTGCCTGCAACTAGCTATTTCAGACACGTGATTATCGATTAAACCAGTTGCTCATTAAACATTCTTTTGTCCATTATAATGATTAGTAATCGTCCAATACGTTTTTATTCTGTAGAGAAGCTAACCTTTATCTATATAATCGTTACTTCTTTAATCATCCTGTTTTTAAAACCCGGAGTTCATATCGCTCGTGAATTATTGGGCATTAGAATATTAATGGTTTGTATGATTTTTAGCCTTGCCTACCTCAATTCGGTTAAGAATTGGATGATAATCAGGTTCTCACGTTTTGCTTTCGTTGGTGCACTGCTAGTATACTGGTATCCGGAAACATTTGATATAAACCGGATGATTCCAAATTATGATCATCTGCTGGCCGCTTTGGAACAGAACATATTCAGTTTTCAACCATCCTTGGTTTTCAGTCAACTTTACCCTCAACGCTGGATCAGCGAGATTTTCAACATGGGTTATTTTGCTTACTATCCATTGATTGTAGGTACAAGTTTATACTTTTATCTAAAAGACCGCAAGTTTTTTGAATATTTCTTTTTCACTATACTGTTTTCGTTCTTTTGTTATTATACCATCTATATACTTTTCCCAACGGCAGGGCCACAATATTATTTTCAAGCAATAGGCCTTGATCAGGCTCACGCCGGCACTTTCCCCCATGTTGGTTATTATTTTGACAGACATCAGGAACTATTACCAGCTTGTAGCAATTCGGGATTTTTCTCTCAAATGGTTCAAAACACACAACAAGTTGGAGAAAGGCCAACTGCCGCTTTCCCAAGTTCGCATGTAGGTATTTCAACATTGATTTTAATTTTGATTATAAAAAATCGTCGATACCTCTTGTTCGCCTGCTTATTGCCGATCTACACTGCTTTGGTTATGGCAACTGTTTATATACAGGCTCATTATGTTATTGATGTGATAGCCGGATTCAGTACTGCTTTTGCATTTTTCTTTTTAGGCAGCCTGGCTTACAAAGAATTTACACGGAAGTATTACGGCATACCCGAATTGTCGGCCATATTTTTGAAAGTACCTGTTAAAGTCCGGAATTAAAATTAGCCACGATGTATCTGTGGCTGAACAAATATTTACCCTCTGCAAAATTGCTTCAGTCGATAATAAATCAACTAAAATGCATTTTGATGATTGAATAATGTAAATGTGGAAGTACTTTTGTACTCATGTTTCACTTTAGCATTTTGACTCATGGCTAAATTCTCCCTTACACTTATTCTGGGTGTTGCACTAACTACCCAATCACTTTCCGCTGCTTTACCGACTGATTCTATCATCAACAAAGAGATTAAAGAAGTTACTGTTGTTGGCGAACTTTCAAAGGCACTTTCGTTGCCTATGGTCACGGTTGGCAAAAAAACACTGGAAGCTTCTTCATTTATCACACCGGCCGATGCTTTGCGCCGTGAAACAGGCATTTCGCTTGTGCGTGATGCTATTTGGGCAACTTCACTAAATATACGTGGGTTATCGGAACAGCGCTTGCTTGTAATGGTAGATGGTGATCGCATTCAAACTGCAACCGACCATGCCGCAGCCCTATCTGCCGTAGACATGAATAGCCTTGAGAAAATTGAAGTTATCAAAGGTGCCAGCTCCGTTTTATACGGAACCGGAGCTATGGGAGGTGTGGTCAATTTTGTCTCGGAACATTCAACCTATACACCGACTTTTCAATCCAAAGGAAGATTAGGAACCGAGTTTAATACCGTCAATAACCTTTGGGCTAACAGCGCTAACCTCCAGTTCAGTACTTACAATTGGTATCTGACGCTGAGCGGAAGCTTCCGAACAGCCCAAAATACAAAAACTCCCGGTGGAACACTGCCAAACAGCCAGCTCCACGACGCTTCATGGGCATTAAATGGTGGCATTCTGTATTCTCCAAACCAGGAGGTTATAGTGAATTACCAACATCTTAAAGGTTGGGACATTGGATTACCCGGCGGACGTTCATTCCCTGAAACTGCGTTGGCACGATATACCGAAGTAGCACGTAATCAATTGAGTGGTGAATATATTATAAAAAATATCAACCCAACACTAAAACAAGTCAGCCTGAAAGCCTACACACAGCAGATAACCCGCGATGTAGAATTAAAGCCTGCCGACCCAACAGTAACGATACTTCCAAGCAGTAACAATACAACTTCCGGTGGCAAAGTAGTTTCCGACTGGCAATTTTCTGATTTTCATAACCTCACATTGGGTGCTGAAGGCTGGCAGCGTGATGCATTCACTTCCCGACTGACTTCAAAAATAACCTCAGACACAGCATCGGTCCATACCGGCGATCAGCCTACTCCTAAAGCTAAAATGCTTGATTTAGGTATCTTTGCCCATTATTCCTGGAAAATTGTTCCACAGAAATGGTCTGTGGATGCGGGACTAAGACTAGACTATATACGGACTGCAAATGATTCTGCTTTCAGCCCGCTCTACCGTTACAACCTGCACAAAGATGGAAGTACAACTTATGTCAAAAACCTTGCGAGACGGGTAACATTCGTATCTTCAGTTCACGAAGACATCGCTTATGCGACTCATATTGATCTGGTTTATACTCCGGCAGCACAACATCAGTTCGCCTTATCATTGGCCAATTCCTACCGGGCTGCTTCTATTGAAGAGCGTTTTAAACTTATTGAACTTGCCGGACCTAAGCATGTTGGTAATCCGGATCTAAAACCGGAAAAAGGGACATTCTCCAATCTGAATTATACCTTTTCAGGAGACAAATTCAGGTTTAAGGCCGATGTTTATGCTAATTACCTTATAGACTTAATCACCGAATCACTTGGCACCTACACGTATATAAATGCTGCCGGGTCAACCGTTTCGGAACAGGCATACGTCAATGTAAATGTAAGCAAAGCTTTGTTCCTCGGAGCAGAACTGGAGGGAAAATGTCAGCTTACAAACCGTTTGTCGGTTCTTGCCAACGCTTCATACACCCGGGCACGAGACATTGACGCTAATACGTTTTTACCACAAATACCACCATTAAGCGGTTTTGCCTCGTTGGACTATCAATCGAATAAGCAAGTTGGAGCTTCACTATCAGCCATGTGGGCAGCGCGCCAATCTGAAATTGCGACAGGAGAAACAGCAACAGCCGGACATATCATTTACAATTTCGATATTCACTCCGGGAATATTGAGTTAAACAATACCTGGTTAAAAATATTTGCCGGTGTTGAAAATATATTAAATACGGCTTACCTGGATCATCTATCCACCACCCGTGGAATTCTCAAATTGGAACCGGGACGCAACATTTATTTGAAACTAAAATGGGGATGGTAATAATGCTAATTCCTTTCAAGAGGATGTCAGCGTTGTTTATTTAATTTCTTATCTTTGTATGTTTCTTTGTTGCCACCGCATTAATTCAACCACTAAACATTACAAATCATGAATCTGGAGGAACTCAACAATCTGTGTAAAAACACAATGATGGAACATTTGGGAATTGAATTCACCGAAGTTTCCACTGGTCGGCTTGTTGCTAAAATGCCGGTTGACGAGCGAACTATTCAACCGATGAAACGTTTACACGGTGGCGCAACAATGGCGTTGGCAGAGTCGGTAGGCAGTGCAGGTTCATTGACGTTGGTAGATCCGGCAAAATTTGCGGTGTTGGGTGTCGAAATCAGTGGAAGCCATGTCGGCGCTGCTTCGGGAAACATTGTTTTTGCAACCGGAACAATCGTGTATCAAGGAAAAACGTCTCATGTTTGGGAAATCCGTATCGAAGATAAAAATGGAAAGTTGGTTTCCCTTTGCCGTATTACCAACCGTATTATCCCAATCAAGTCTGAAAAATAACAGCATGACTTTTAACAACACTCTATATCAATCAATCTACAACCTACAAACGGTGTGTTTGAAACAAAATATCCCTTTTGCATCATACCGCTTGCCCCTTCAATCTGAAATTACAACGCTCGTCCAACATCAGTCATTACCCGAGAGACTTGAATCACTTCAGGATATTGACCAAAAGTCAGGTTTTGTCGTTGCTCCATTTATACAATCAGAAGAACACAGCGCTTTCTTACTACAACCGGATATTATTTTTCATTCACAAGATATTGACACTGACTTCATCGAAAGCCTGAAACAAAATTCCCGGTTCATTTCTGTCGGAAAATCTTCCGGAAGCTCCATCTATACTACTCCGTCAGCCGATTTTACCGGACAAGTAAAAGCGGCTGTAAAAGCTATGGAGAATGGGAAGTTCCATAAAGTAGTTCTTTCGAAAGTACGGCTGGAAAAGCTTGATGAAGATTTTAGGCCGGAAGCTTTCTTTCTGCGATTGTGCGAAAAATACCCGCATGCTTTTGTCTATCTGATCCAGCTTCCTGAAGTCGGTTGCTGGATGGGTGCAACACCCGAACCGCTGCTGGTAATTGAAAACGAGAAAGTAAAAACGGTTTCATTGGCCGGAACACAAATAGCAACCGGGGCAGAAACCAGCTCGTATGTATGGAGCGAAAAAGAAATTGAAGAACAAGGCATTGTAACTAATTTCGTTGAGCAAACCTTACGTTCATTGAATATCGGAAGTTACAATAAAATCGGCCCGCTGAATTATCAGGCAGCCAATTTGATTCATATCAAAACAGGTTTTGAATTTTCACAGAAAGAGTTGAAGAGCAGATTGGGCGATTTTTTGAACGCACTGCATCCTACTCCTTCGGTGGGTGGCTTACCCAAAACTGAAGCCCGTGAATTTATTCTGTCCAACGAAAAACACGACCGCAGTTATTACACCGGATTCCTTGGGCCTGTCAATATAAATGACAAGAGTCATGTATTTGTAAACTTGCGTTGCCTACAGTTGTTTGATAGCAAGTTTGTACTTTACAGCGGAGCCGGTATCACAGCTTCTTCCATTGCTGAAAATGAATGGGAAGAAACGGATAACAAGATGATGACGATGATGAATGTGATGAAGACCCCAAACCTCTAAAGGGGAATTTTAAACATTAAATAGAAAATTTGATAATGATTCATTTTAGACAAGGAATTAAAAATATACCTGAAATCTGCGCCCGCCATGGAGTCCGCAAAGTAATTATTGCACCAGGATCGCGCAATGCACCACTCATTTTTGCATTCACAGCCCAACCGGAGTTGGACTGCCTGAGTATTACCGATGAGCGTTCTGCAGCCTATTTCGCCCTGGGAATTGCTCAGCAAAGTGGCGAAGCAGTAGCATTGGTTTGCACTTCGGGAACGGCTGTGCTGAATTTTGCACCCGCCATAGCCGAAGCTTATTACCAGAACCTGCCGTTGCTTGTTTTCACTGCCGACCGTCCTGCCGAAATGATCGACCAAGCTGATGGGCAAACACTCCGCCAAGCTAATATTTATGGCAATTACATAAAAGCACATTTCGATTTGCCGGTTGAAACGGTTGTGGCTGCTGATTTGCAGTTTTCCGACCGACAGGTTTCTCAAGCTATTGATACAGCGCTATCTTATCCACAAAGTCCGGTGCAGATTAATGTGCCATTGCGTGAGCCTATTTACACAGCTCTGCCCGAAACGCACACCCAGCCGAAAATCATCAAAACCATTGCCAACGAAGTTTCTCCAACTAAAGAAAGTTTGGAAACATTGAAAAAGATATGGACTTCTTACGAGCGAAAATTAGTTCTGTTCGGCGTTTATTCCAAAAACGAGCAACTCAATGAACTGGCAAACCTGTTGGCAAATGAACCGGATGTGGTAGTTATTGGAGAAAACTTGTCGAATATCAGTGGAAGGAAAATCATAACCCGTCCCGAATCATTTTTCTCTTCGCTTCCGCTGGAAGAAAAGGCTGCATTTAAGCCCGATTTATTGATAACTATTGGACACTCTTCTATTTGCAAACAAATCAAATTGTATCTGCGCGAATACCAATCCGCAGAACAATGGCAATTTGAATCTTCATTGCCTTATATTGATACATACAAAAACCTGACAACCATTATTCCCGGTTCGGCTATTGATACATTGGGGAAAATGCCACTGGGAAAGACCCAAAGTAATTATTCTGAAACTTTTCAAGTCCAAAACCAGGTAATCACCCAACGTCATGATGCTTTTGTGGCTAATGCGCCTTTGTCGGATATGAGTGCAGTAACAAACTTGCTGAAACTGGCTCCGGGAGGTACAACGCTTCATTTGGCCAATAGTACTTCCGTTCGTTGGACACAGCTTTTCCCAACCCGCCACGATTTGACTTATTTCTGCAACCGTGGAACCTCCGGTATCGATGGTAGTTTGTCGACCGCTGCAGGACATGCTTTTGCATCCAAACAACCAACAGTTTTCCTCACAGGTGATTTGTCATTTATCTACGATTCGAACGGATTGTGGAACAATTATATTGGCGATAATTTCAAAATCATTGTGATGAATAACAATGGAGGGAATATATTCCGGTTTATTGGCGACAAGCAATTGATGGAGAAGAACCTGAATTTTTTCACTACGCCACATCAGGTGAAAATTAAGCCACTAGTGGAAGCATACGGATTGAATTATTTAGCTTGCGATAAAACGGAAGAGTTAGAAACTGCTCTTCAAAAATTCTTCAGCACTAACAAAGCAACGGTACTTGAGATTTTTACTGATCCCGATTTGAATACGGAGAATTATAAGGGGTATTTTAGGAATACTACTTCGCGATAGTAATAGATAGTAGTCTTCGGCGATATTGATAGATATTTGTTGTTGTCAATATAAAATCGAATAATTATGAAATTAGAGGATCTTGAAATTTACAATCTATCCATGGATTTATCGGATGAAGTCTGGGAGATCATTTTGAAATGGGATTACTTTTCTAAGGACACAATTGGAAAGCAGTGGACACGTGCCATGGATTCTGTAAGTGCAAATATTAGCGAAGGGTTTGGACGAAATACCTTTAAAGATTCTCGTACTTTTTATTATTATTCTCGTGGATCATTATATGAAAGCAAGACATGGTTTGAAAAAGCTAAAAGGAGAAATCTAATATCAGACGATGTTTCAGTACAAATGTTAGATAAATTGAATAAACTGGGAATTAAAATGAATAATTTCATAAATGCTCATGAAAAGCTGATTGAAAAATCGAACATTCAGAATAGATAGAAATGGATATTTGCCTTTGGCGATATTAAACTTGATTAATATTAGCCTTCGGCGAAGCCAAATAACAATTAATATCAGCGAAGCTAATATCTATTAATATCGGCGTAGCTAAATATCACAAAGTAAATATCAATATAATTATGAGAAACTGGACAACCATTAAAGAATTTGAAGAGATCAAATTCGAGTATTTCGAAGGAATAGCAAAAATAACGATTAACCGTCCGCGTTATCGTAACGCTTTTACGCCCGATACCATTAAAGAAATTATAGAATGTATGACTTTCTGCCGTGATAGTCAGGATATCGCCACAGTTATTTTGACTGGTGAAGGTGACAAGGCATTCTGTAGTGGTGGCGACATAAATGTAAAACAAATTGGCGGATACATTGGTAAGGATGGCATTCCACGCTTGAATGTGCTTGACTTGCAAAAGATGATTCGCAGTCTGCCTAAACCGGTTGTGGCTATGGTAAATGGCTTTGCCATTGGCGGCGGACATGTACTACACGTAGTTTGCGACTTATCCATTGCTTCTGAGAATGCCATTTTCGGACAAACCGGACCAAAAGTAGGAAGTTTCGATGCCGGATTTGGGTCTTCTTACCTGGCACGTGTCGTTGGTCAGAAAAAAGCGCGTGAAATCTGGTTCCTGTGCAAACAATACTCGGCAGCCGAAGCATTGGAAATGGGCTTGGTGAATACTGTTGTTCCGTTTGATAAGCTGGAAGATGAAACAGTGGCCTGGTGTCAGCAAATGATGCAACACAGCCCGTTGGCATTGCGCATGATCAAAGCCGGACTTAACGCTGAACTTGATGGACAAGCCGGAATTCAGGAATTGGCTGGTGATGCCACCATGCTTTATTACATGACCGAGGAAGCACATGAAGGTAAAGATGCCTTCCTGCAAAAACGCAAACCTGATTTCTCGAAGTTTCCTAAAATGCCGTAAATCATTTTTAAGTCTTTAACTATGAAAAGGATCAGCTTTATTTTAATCTATTCAATTTTATTTTTAGGTTGTAGATCTAATAAAGATGTACTTAGTTTACTTGAAAGCAAATATAAAAAAGGAGATATAATTATAGTGAACGACTGGATCCTTTTGCAATCTGATGTGTTTTTTGATTTCCACAAAAATAAGCTTAGGCTTGGAAAAACAGAAAAGATTCAACAGGATTCAGCTATTTCATGGTTCGGTCAATGGGGAATTAACCGTGAAACTTACAAGATTTCAGCTTTAAAATTTCAACCAACAAGTAAAGATATTTTTATTGATTGTAAAGTTTTAAAGACACTAACTCCGAATGATAGTACCTTCTATTTTATCAATGGAGCACCATGCTTTACGTATAGAAATGCTATTGCACTGATTAAAAATAAAAAAATATCAGAAATTTCCGTTATTCCAACTGAGTCTGCAATAAAAATATGGGGCAATAAAGTTGGAAAAAATGGTGCGCTAATGATTAATACGAAAAAATAAATTCTTTTGAGGTAATGAAAAAATGGATACAAGCATTCCGCTTACGCACTTTGCCGCTAGCGTTATCAAATACCATTATTGGTTCCTGCCTGGCAGCCTCCGACGATAAATTCCGCTGGACGGTGTTTGGGTTGGCGGCATTGACAACCATTTTGCTGCAAATCATGTCGAATATGGCCAATGATTATGGCGATTTTGTCAATGGGAAAGATACTGCCGAGCGGATTGGGCCGAAACGTATGGTGCAGTCGGGCGAGATAACCCCGAAAACCATGCTGCGGGGCATTATCGCTATCGGAATTGCGTGTATTGTTTCCGGTTTTGCCCTTATTCTGATTGGAACAGCCGGAATGGACATAACCAACCTGTTGATTTTTGGTGTACTGGGTATTGCCGCCATTGTTGCTGCCATTAAATACACGGTTGGAAAAAATCCTTACGGTTATCGTGGTCTGGGCGACATCTTTGTGTTTATCTTTTTTGGATTGGTAGGCGTTATCGGAACGTATTTCCTGAACACGCAGTCATTCCGTTGGGATTTGCTGCTACCCGCTTCGGCCATTGGCTTTTTGAGCGTGGGCGTGTTGAACATGAACAATATGCGCGACTATGATGCCGACCGCAATGCCGGGAAACGAACCATTGTGGTGGCTATGGGTGAGCGCAATGCCGCTTATTATCATTTATTCCTGATAGGTGGAGCCATTGTATTGGCAATTGTTTATACCCTGTTGAATTATCATTCTGCCTGGCAATGGCTATTCCTGCTTTGTACACCCATTTTGTTTATGAATCTGAAAAAAGTATTTACCTACAAAAACGGACTGGAACTTTATCCTGAATTGCCACGCGTTTCCATGGCAAGCCTGGTGTTTGCAGTGACTTTCGGAATCGGACTTATTTTATAACCACTAAGAAACTAAGGTCATTAAGAAACACTTAGTGAAACTTTGTGTTCTTTGTGCCTTAGTGGTAAAAAAAATGATAAAAGCAAAACATACCACCCTCAATCTTCAATTTAAATTCCCCGCCGGAACATCGCGGGGCGTTTTGTTGCATAAACCGTCGTCGTTCCTGATATTGGAAAAGGATGGTTTTACCGGAATTGGCGAATGTTCCACCATTCCCGATCTGAGCATTGATCCGATGGATCTTTATCCGGCTAAGTTAGATGAACTTTGCCGGGCAATAAACAACGGGCACGACCCTGATTCTGTTGATTTATCAGCTTATCCTTCCATCGCCTTTGGACTCGAAACGGCTTTGCTCGATTTGGATGCGAAAGGCTCGAAAATACTTTTCAACAGTACGTTTTCAGAAGGAAAAGCCGGAATTCCGATCAATGGTTTGGTGTGGATGGGCGATAAAGCTTTTATGCAAAAGCAAATTGGCGAAAAGATTGCAGCAGGTTACCGTTGCATTAAGCTGAAAGTGGGCGCCCTTGACTTTGATACGGAACTGGAAATCATCTCCGGCATTCGTCAGCAGTTTTCGCCCGAAGATATTGAATTACGGTTGGATGCAAACGGTGGTTTTACGCCTGCCGATGCGCTGGAGAAGTTGAAAAAGCTTGCAGCTTTCCACATTCATTCCATCGAACAGCCCATCAAGCAAAAACAATATGAAGCCATGGCTGAATTGTGCCAACAATCGCCTATTCCCATTGTGCTGGATGAAGAACTAATTGGCGTAAAACCGGCAGATAAGGAATTTATCCTCGAAAAAATCAAGCCGGCCTACATTATTCTCAAACCAAGTTTGCTTGGAGGATTCCGTCAATCGGATGAATGGATCAGTCTGGCCGAAAAACACCGCGCCGGTTGGTGGATTACGTCTGCATTGGAAGCCAATATCGGATTAAATGCCATTGCACAATGGACCTCAACCCTTGGTTCCGCCCTGCCACAGGGATTGGGAACAGGACAATTGTATCATAATAATATCCCCTCGCCTTTGGCAATCGAAAATGCAAAGTTGTTTTATAAACCTGAGCTGGATTGGGATGTAAGTAGTTGTTTAAAACAAGGTGTTTAGTCATCAAATAATAGTTACATCAAAGTTTCTATCTTTGCAAGGAAATCAGGAAAGGATTTAACGGGAATAACCGCCGGCTCCAGCGCAATTATAAAAAAAAGAAATCAGGAACCTTGAATGGGGTTCAATGTCACTCTTTAATTTTTAGATTCAATACCCTTCGGGGTTGGTTTTATCTTTTGTCAGCTTATCCCCCAGTTTCGCAAGCTACACTGGGGGTTATTCATATTTAACTCCTACAGAGTTTTTTTGATAATGCACATACAAATGTTATTTTTACCATGAGAAATAATACTATCCGCCTCAACGGAACAACATACAACCGAAGCAATCTCGAACAACTTCATATCACAGACGAACCGCAAGATTCGTGGCGCAATGCTATCTATCATTTTCTGCAAAATTGGTTTGATGATACTGATTTTATCCTCGCGCAGACTTCAGGTTCTACGGGTAAACCCAAAAGCATTCAACTTCCAAAGCAAAGCATGATGAACTCAGCCCGAATGACCAATCAATTCTTTGGATTGCACGCTGGAAGTGTTGGATTGCTTTGCCTGCCGGCTTCGTACATTGCCGGAAAAATGATGTTGGTGCGGGCCATGGCGGGTGGTTTCGATCTGATTACCATTGCTCCGTCGGCCAATCCGTTTGAAGACCTGCATACTTCCATTGATTTTACTGCCATCACGCCTTATCAGCTCTTTCACTCGGCCGAAAGCCTGCGCACAAAACAAGTCCGGAAGATTATTGTAGGTGGAAGCCCGGTGACAAGCAAATTGGAACAGCTATCGGAAAACATACCTTCCGAACTATATGAAACATACGGCATGACCGAGACTTGCTCGCACATTGCGCTGCGACAATTCAACGGAAAAGACAAATCCGATTGTTTTACCGTACTGGAGGAAGTCAGTATCCGCCAAGATGAACGGGAATGTCTGGCCATACAGGCGCCGCATTTGTTGAAAGAAGAAATTCAAACCAACGATATGGTGGAACTCATTGGAAAATACTCATTCCGTTGGTTAGGGCGCGCCGACTCGGCCATTAATTCCGGCGGAATAAAGATCCACCCCGAACAAGTCGAAAAAAAACTGGAAGGAATCATTCCCTCCAGCTATTTTATTTCATCAATACCCGACGACATATTGGAAAATAAAGTGGTGCTGGTTATCGAGTCAGCGAACTACACGCCACAACAGGAAGCAGAATTAAACGTACAACTTCAAAAACTGCTTACTAAGTACGAACTTCCCAAACAAATCTTCTACGTTCCAGGATTCACTTATTCATCAAGCAACAAAGTGCTGCGAAAAGAAACCCTGACTGCAATCATCCGGGCATAATCCGGAAAAAATAATTCCGGGTTCAATGAACCCGGAATACCAGCACAGAAACAGTCCGGACTACAGGCTGCCTTTGTTTGTTTTCTATAAAGTTTGGGTAATCAACCGGCTGATTTTTTCCAAATACAATACATCCGTTTCGTCGAGTACATCATACCGTTCCGTATCCACGTCCAACACGCCCGCGACTTCCTGTTTTTTATCGAAAACCGGAACCACAATCTCGGCAACCGAGCTGCTGCTACAGGCAATATGACCAGCAAACGCATTGACATCGGGCACCAAAAGGCTTTTCGCGTCTTTCCACGCCGTACCGCAAACCCCTTTTCCCAATTTGATACGGGTGCAAGCAATAGGACCCTGAAATGGACCGAGAACCAGTTCATCATTTTTCACCCAATAAAAACCAACCCACCACCAGCCGAAAGTTTCTTTCAACGCCGCAGCAATATTGCCCAAATTGGCAACCAAATCTGTCTCTCCTGTTATCAACGCTTCCAACTGGGGCAATAAACTCTCGTAAGTTTCCTTTTTACCAGCACCTTTGACCAACTTTAATTCTTCTGACATATTATTTGTTTCTATTTTTCGTGATGCAAAAATACAATATTTAATCAGGAATAGACAAAGCCAGCCAACCTTTATTGAATTCTGATAAACATCAGCATAATTCTGATAAACATCTGTATAATTCCGCCAAGCATCCACATAATTCCGTTAAGCATTCGCATAATTCCAGTAAACATCGGCATAATTCCGCCAAGCATCCGCATAATTCCGCCAAACATCTGCATAATTCCAACGAGCATCTGCATAATTCCGGTAAACATCAGGGGAATTCCAACAAACATTGGGAGAATATCGGTTGTTCTTTTCGGAAAAGGAAGACAATCCGGAAGAATTTCATCTTTCAAAACCATACTATTGCTTGCAGAGATGCCATTCACGGGGTTTATCGGTCATTTCCCAACAAATTTGCGTTGGAGTTTAATAAATAATTATCGAGAAACAATAAAATGATTTGGTTAATTCAAAATAAATGCTTTCCTTTGCAATCACATTAACAAAAACAGAGATATTTCCTGGTAAACAATCACTATTTAAAAATTGAATTATGAAAAAAAATCTCTTTAAACTGATTTTCGCAGGTTTGTTGCTGCTATTGGCAATACATGCAGGAGCTCAACAGGCACAGCCGCTTCCGAGAGACCCGAAAGTGCGTTATGGAAAGTTGGATAACGGACTGACTTATTACATCCGTGCCAATGCAGAACCGAAACAGCGGGCTGAGTTTTATATCGCCCAGAATGTTGGTTCGATTCTCGAAAATGACAATCAAAACGGGTTGGCCCATTTTCTGGAACACATGGCTTTTAATGGAACCAAAAATTTTCCGGGCAAAGGTATTATCAATTTCCTTGAAAAACACGGAGTCAAGTTTGGAGAGAACATCAATGCTTACACGGCTTTGGACGAAACAGTTTACAACCTGTCCGATGTTCCCACGATAAAAGAAGAAGTGGTAGACAGTGCTTTGCTGGTGCTGCACGATTGGTCCGGCTTTTTGTTGCTCGACGGAAAAGAAATTGATGATGAGCGTGGGGTAATCATGGAAGAATGGCGCACCCGCTTTGGAGCCGACCGCCGCATGTGGAAAGAATCCAACAAAATAAAATATCCCGGTTCGCAATACGGAATCCGTGACGGAATTGGCGATACAGCCGTGATCAAACATTTCAAATACCAGGTTATCCGCGATTATTACCAGAAATGGTACCGTCCGGACTTGCAAGCCATCCTGGTGGTGGGCGACGTAGATGTAGATAAAATGGAAGCCAAGATAAAAACCTTATTTTCGGCCATACCTAAAAAAGCAAATGCCGGGGAACGCCCAATTTATACCGTAGCCGATAACGATCAACCGATTGTGGCGCTGGTATCGGACAAAGAGGCCCGCATGACAAGAATTGAACTGGAATACAAACACGACAGGTTGCCGGCAGAAGTAAAAAGTTCCATCCAGGGCTATCTGAAAGGCACCATCGACAACCTGATCTCTGCCATTATCAGCGAACGCTTTGACGAAATCACCCAACAAGCCGATGCACCGTTTGTAGGTGGCGGTGCCGAATATGGAGAACTGGTCAAATCGAAGGATGCTTTCAGCATGCTGGTAATACCCAAGGAAGGTAAGGAAGCAGAAGGATTGAATGCCTTGCTGATTGAAGCAGAAAAAATCAAACGTTTCGGATTTACCGGTGCTGAGCTGGAAAGGGCAAAAACGAATCTGTTGAAACGGGTGGAAACCGCTTACAAAGACCGCGATCATCAGAAAAACAATGACCTGGTACGCGAGTATGTCCGTAATTATTTAGATAATGAGCCTATTCCGGGCATTGAATGGGAATATCAAACCCTGCAAATGGTTTTACCTAAACTCACAGTGGATATGGTCAACCAGGTTGCTAAATCGTACGTAACAGATAAGAATCTGCTTGTTACCATCATGTCTCCGGATAAGCCCAGCGTGAAAGTACCTGCTAAAGATCAGGTTTTGGCAGCCATTATCGCAGCCGGCAAGGCCCAACTGACCGCCAAAGCAGAGGAAACAGTAAATAAACCGTTGATCGAAAAAATCCCGGTAGCCGGAAAAGTAAGCAAAACAACTCAAAACGCTAAACTGGGAACCACCGAATGGACGTTGAGCAACGGTATAAAAGTGATTCTGAAGCCAACCACATTCAAACAAGATGAAATCCTGCTGAATGCTTACAGCGAGGGTGGACTTTCCAAGGTAACCGACCTTTCGGTTCTTCCGTCGGCCACACTGGCTACAGCCATTGTGGGAAACAATGGATTGGGTAACTACTCGCAAGTAGAATTGAGCAAAATACTTACAGGAAAAGTAGCTTCCGTCCAACCACAAATAGATGGTTACGAAGAAGGCTTTAATGGAAGTTCGTCGGTGAATGATTTCGAAACCATGTTGCAATTGGTTTACCTCTATTACACAGCACCGCGTAAAGACGACAATGCATTTGGAGCACTAACCAATATGTTCCGCACAAGTTTGGCAAACAGCGCAAGCGATCCCCGTAAAGCATTTTCGGATACCATAAATACGATGGTCAACAGCCGTAGTCCACGCACCGTGATTATGAATCTGAAAATGATTGACAAAATTGACCAGGATAAAGCCCTGGCATTTTTCAAAGAACGCTTTGCCAACCCAGCCGATTTCACATTCATCTTTACCGGCAACATAGACCCGGCTAACGAAAAAATGAAAACAGCCATTTGCACCTATCTGGGAAGCCTGAAAACAACAAAAGAGATCGAAAAATTCACCGATAATCATGTTCGCAAGCCAGTGGGAAAAGTATTCAATACCTTTGAAAAGGAAATGAAAACCGCCAAGGCGTCCAACTTCATATTATACAATGGAGCCATGCCTTACAACATTGTCAATAATACCTTGCTTGGTGTTATCGGAGATATCCTCTCGATCCGCTACACCGAATCTATCCGCGAGAAAGAAGGTGGCACCTACGGAGTAGGCGTGCGTGGCAAAGTAAGCGATCAACCCATTAGCAATGCAACATTAATGATGCAGTTTGATACCGACCCGGCCAAGCAATCCAAATTAATTGGCATGATATACGATGAAGTAAACGAAATTGTGAAGAACGGCCCTAAGGCTGAAGATGTGCAAAAAGTAAAAGAGAACCTGCTGAAAACCTATACAGAAAACCTGCGGGAAAACAGTTGGTGGTCAGGAAGCATGGAAAGTTACTATCACAACAAGATAAACTATGTTGACGATTATAAATCGACAGTAGAATCATTGACCCCTGCGCTGATTCAATCCACATTGAAAAAACTGGTAGACCAGGGTAACATCCTGGAAGTGGTTATGAAACCTACAAAATAAGTTTCCACACATAATTATGCCCAAAGAGGGACAATTCAGTTGAATTGTCCCTCTTTTTTTATCCGGAATATCCAACAAGCGGACATTTTAGGCAGCAAGTATAAATCAAATTCCTAACGCAGAAAATTAAATAAACGGGTCCTATCATTTCCTTTCGTACGGAAAGCTTCACGTTAATAATAAAATGTTATCTTTGTCGGATTTTAGTTGCGTTCTATGTTCAATTAATTGCCACAGGCAATGTCAGAGAAAAGGACAAAGCTTTGTTAACCCGATATTATTAGAGCTATAAATCACCGTTATGCGAAACAAAGAAATAAAATTGTTCTTTATGTTTATCCTCGGGGCTTTGCTTACCCCACTGCATGCACAAACCACGTATGGGGATACCATTTTTTTTGAAAATTTCGGACAACACATGACCCGGGTCAAAAGCCAGTACATGCCTGCCGGCAGTTACGTCTTTGCAGATGCAAGCGGTTCCAGCAATGAAAAGGAAATTCAGGACAATTACTATGCGGTAATTGATCCCCGGCACATTGCCGATGCCAATCCGGCATCATATTACTGGACTTCAACCAGCCCAACCTACACCACGCCCAATGGAGCCCGGCCTTTTTATACCACCGACCATACCGGAGATACAAATGGAGCAGTGATGGTGGTAAATGCCGGCACCACAGTAAACTATATCTACAAGCGTCCGGTAACATTGAAAACCGGATTCCGGTACCGCTTCTCATTTTGGATTTACGTTGTGGCCAGAAGCTCACAATTTGGTATGGAAGTAGTTAATGCAACGAATGCCACCACCAAATCCTTTGAAGGACCCCTGCTTGCCCAGGAAGGAACCTGGACAAGATACGATCTGGACTTTCCGGTTCCCCTGTCCGCCACCAATACGACAAACGATGTAACTGCCGGTTTGCAAAACAAGTACTCACTTATCAATGGGAATGATTATTATATTGATGACATCCTTTTGAGCACGCTTCATACCAATCCGGATTCTGTAGCTGCTTCGAATAACGGTCCGGTTTGCGAAGGTTCATCGTTGAATCTTGTTGCAACTCCATCGGGCGGAGCACCTCCCTTTACTTTTTCATGGACAGGTCCCAACGGGTTTACATCTACCGATCAAACTCCGGTTATTCAAAACTGTACACCGGCAATGGCAGGAACCTATAGCGTAACCGCAACTGATGCACTCGGGCAAACAGCAGTAGCAACCACAAATGCAGTTGTAAACTCTACGCCAAAATCCGACTTTACATTTTCCAGCAATACGGTTGACAAAAGGCACAACTCAGTAACGTATAGCATTACCCCGGAAGCCGGAGTGACCTATAGCTGGGATCTGGGAGATGGCGCAACCGATAGTCAACCCACAGTTACGCATGCTTATAGCATAAGCGGCTCCATACCCGAATTTTCCATTAAACTAACTGCTACCAATGCGATAGGCTGCACAAGCACAACTTCCAAAACAATTGAGGTGACTCCATTTGTTCCAAATGTATTCTCGCCAAATGGAGACGGAGTGAATGATATCTTTATGTCGGGTTATGATGCGCAAATCTTTGATCGAAACGGAGTACTACTTTACAAAGGAAATACCGGTTGGGATGGAACATATAAAAATAAGAAGTTGGATAATGACACCTATTTCTACCGGATTAGTTATACCGACAAAAACAACAAGATACAAACGCTAAAGGGCTATGTGACTTTAAAAAAATAACAGCACAAGATGAAAAAAATCGCCTTATACAGCCTCTTTACCATCTGCTCTGTTTTTGGAGCAAAAACCCTGGCTCAAACCGATATCAGCATGGCTACCCATTGGTATAACCGGGCAAATTATAATCCGGCATCCATAGCCAGAACCGATTATATTTATCTATTCAGCAATGCGCGAAAACAATGGATTGGAGTCAATGGGTCGCCAACCGTTTTCAACGTGCAGGCATCCGAGTACTTTCATAATCTTCATTCTGCCTTTGGCATCTCCCTGGTAAGCGACAAAATAGGGGTAACCCAAGCCATCAATCCCATGCTTACTTATGCTTACCGGATCTCCAACGACCAGGACTGGGCACTTTCTATGGGATTATCGGCAGGTGTGTTTTCACGGTCGGTAGATGGTTCGCTTTTTGAAGCGGAAAATGTGAGCGACCCGGCTATTTACAACAACATGGAACGAATGCTAAGGCCGGATGCTAATATAGGAGTTGAATTTCAAAATGCACACTTTGTTTTTGGCCTTTCTTCAACGCACTTATTTTCGGTTGCTAAAGATAGCACGCTGTTCTTAAACGCTAACCATCGCTACGGCTACGCGATCTACAAAAACACCAACTCAGAGCTGTTTAACTACAACGTTGGGGTGCAAGTTGTCAATCGCTCAAATCTGACTGTCTACGAAGGGAATGCATCAATCCGCTTTAAACACGCTACCGGGCTAAATACAGGACCCCGGGAAATTTTCGATTTGGGAATGACCTATCGCTCGTCAAAGCAGCTGACCCTTTTGGTTGGGCTCAACCTATCTCCCAACTTGAGAATCGGATATGCTTATGATCAAAATTTCATGACCGGTTTCACCCAGAATTCCAGCCATGAAGTTATGCTGGAATATCGCATTCCATCTAAAAAAGCATCTACGTGCATCCAATGCCAGAATACCGATTATTGGTACTATTGACAAGATTATTTGAAATTAATTTTCTTCACCTTATACCCCATTTCAAGCAAAATCTCGGCAATTTTCACCCTGAAATCGCCTTGCACCAGTATCTCGCCATCGCGGGACGATCCACCCGCACCGCATTTCACTTTCAGCAATTTGGCTAAGTCCTTCAATTCATCATCCTTTCCCTGAAAGTCGGTGACAAGCGTCGCTGGCTTGCCATTCCGCTTATCCAGTTCCACACGTAAAGGTTCTTTTTGCAGCTTTTTGCCTTTATCTACGGCTACAGGCTCTGTTGCAGCATCCTCAACTTGCGGCAATTCCTGCTTCAACCCGTTTAATTTATCTTTCCAGTCCATGATATTAATTCATAATGCATAATTCACTATGCATAATTGTTTAGTTGTTACAAAAATAGGTTCTTTTCTTATGTATGTTGCCAACACAAGAGCAGTCATTTGGTTCTATCCTTCATTGACAGCCTCTTTTATTTTCTGTCAATTATAAATAGTGCATTATGAATTATGCATCAGTTTAAAAAATTCCCAAATGATAATCCCGCCGGTCACACTTACATTCAATGAATGTTTGGTTCCAAACTGCGGAATCTCTATGCAACCTGCACAAGCATCCACTACGCTTTGTTGCACACCCTTTACTTCATTACCAAGAATAACGGCATATTTCTTCGTCGCATCCAGTTTCAGGTCGGGCAACAGGGTACTTCCCTCCGCTTGCTCAATGGCAAACACCGTATAACCTTGCGCTTTTAGCTCGGCCAAGGCAACGTGCGTATCTTCAAAATGTTTCCAATCCACTGTATTTTCGGCGCCAAGGGCTGTTTTGTGAATTTCGGCATGAGGTGGCGTACTTGTTATACCACAGAGATATACCGCTTCCACCAAAAATGCATCTGCCGTTCGGAACACCGACCCAACATTGTGCAAACTTCGTACATTATCAAGTACCACGACCAGCGGCGTTTTCTTTTCATCCTTGAACTCCTCAACCGTGAGGCGGTTCATTTCTGTTATTTTAAGTTTTTTCATTTTTTATCTGGAGCATGAGCTTGCAAAACAAGAATGTTTTCTTCCGGCTCTTACTTTAATAGAGTTATTGCAGCTTCAATAATTGTGTCAATCCCATTTGCTTCGTCGGCTGCTGCTAAGTTTACGGAATAATCGGGATCAATCCCAAACTCGGTATCTTGCATCTTCGAATCATACATCGGACTGGCCGAAAAACGAACCATCCAACCATTCGGCAACTCGCTGGAAAAAGGCAAACCACCACCTCCACCGGTTTTATCGCCCACAATAATCGCATTCGGCGCTAGTTTCATCCGGTTTACAAAATCATTGGTTGCACTGAACGACATACGGTTGGTCAGGATGACCACCGGACGCTGCCATTGAATGGATTTGTGAGCGGGAGTTGTGATGGCCACCGGAGTCGAAAAATCAGAATGTCCATCACCCGTTTTGTGACGGATATATCCGGTTATGGTATTTTCTTTGAAAAAATATGAAGCCAGCTGTTTCGACACATCCAGTGAGCCTCCGCCATTATTGCGGACATCGATGATCAGCCCACTGCATGCTGCAAAGGAACTTAAAACATAGGCGATATTATTATCTGAAAATCCATCTGCAAAACTACCGTAATAAATATAACCAATATGTCCGTTATCGATGGCTCTATATTTTAGACCGCTTGCAATCCGGTAATTCTTACCTAAATACCGGTCTTTTTCAATAAGCGAAGAGCTGAAATTATCGGGATAATCCTGAAACCATTTCCAGTAACGGCTCAGATCAAAATCAGAATAAAGGTTGACATGCCCGTCCTTCAGCTCGGCCAACATGCCACCCAATAAATCAAAAAAAGCTATATTCGTCTTTGCTGCAGGCAATTTTTGGTGATACACCGTATAAATCGAATCCCAGTTAATATGTTTATAGTCCAGATAACAATACCGCGTATCAATAATCTTCCACAGTGCCTGAAAATTACCTTCATGCGTGTTGGGTTGCACGGCAGGTTCGTTCATACACGAAGGAAGCAGAAAAACCGCCAGCAATACTATTAAACCCTGTTTTTTCATTCTGATTTTCCGGGATTTCATTCGTCGGTACTGATAAAATTGTGTGGTGCCTGCTTCTTTCTTCCGGCAAACGAAATCACGTCAAAAGTGGTTCCCACCAACAAACTGAATCCAGTTCGCTTAAAAACAAGATCATTGGCCTTGTATTTCAGTTCATGATAACCCAAGCCAAAACGCCAGACTGAATGCGAAAAAGGAACATCCACGGTAAATTTCGGATTGATGCCCCGTTTGTTGAAAACAGAACTAAAATGGGATAAATTGGAATGATTTCCCAATTCAAACATTTCGTAGTATGATGCACCGGCCGTTGGCACAAACATCCAACCCAAAACCGGAGTCTCAACAGCCAGCTGAAGTCGCAATGTCCTTCGGCACAAAGCAATATCATACCGGGCCAATCCGGACAGATTAAGATTGGTAGCCAAATCCAGATTGACGGGGTTATTTATATTTCTCATCACATCTTTAAATCCAAAATCCAGATCCCAGCTGGCACCGGCCAACAATTGAATGCCTTTTGCCGGACGGAAATGATAATGCATCCCCCAACTGTAATTCGCCCCGAAATAAAACATAGAAGCTGTATGCGCAGGATTATCGGCAACACCCGTCACCAGATAATATCTATTCTGAATGGAAATATGCGTGTTGGACAGCGACAAAAACCTACGGCTTTCATGATTAAAGTCAACCCCACTGCCACTGTAAATCAACGGAGAAAGATACGGGTCAAGAAACCGGAGCGAAGAAATTCCGAATGTATTTGTTTTGGTTGTCAGCAGGTATTTCTGGTCGTCAAAACCTTGAGCCGAGATAATCGAACTCAAAAAAAGGACAAACAACACTAAAACAGCTTTCTTCATTCGACTAAAGTATGTTATATAGGATTATGCCTGCAAAAATAGCAAAAATGTTTGGTATAAAGCCGGCTTTGATTCCCGGATCAATCAATCCGTGAAAAACAAAGTTCCATCTTTAAGTACAGGTGTCCGGATATGATTTTTTGTTGTTGAAAATAATTATCTTTGCATATAGTTGATTTATTACACCAAACACAGAATATGAAGAAATTGGTTTTCGCCACTAACAATGCGCACAAACTTAGCGAAGTCAGGTCTATACTGGAGCCGGCATTCTCAATTATCAGTTTAGCCGATCTGAACTGCGCGGAGGATATCCCTGAAACTGCTGACACCTTGGAAGGAAATGCTTTATTGAAAGCACAATATATCTATGACAAATTCGGATTGGATTGTTTTGCTGATGATACCGGCCTGGAAGTTGATGCATTGAATGGCGCACCGGGAGTTTATTCAGCCCGGTTTGCCGGAGAAAATCATGATGCAAAGAAAAACATGGAAAAAGTTTTATCCATGCTAGGCAACAACACAAACCGGAAAGCCTGTTTTCGCACTGTGATTGCCTTGATTCAAGGAGGGGAAACCAACTATTTTGAAGGCAAGATTGAAGGTCACATCCTTCATCAACCACGGGGAAACAGTGGCTTTGGGTATGATCCTATTTTTGTAGCCGAAAATCAGTCTGTAAGTTTTGCTGAGTTAAGTGCCGAAGAGAAAAATCTTATCAGCCACCGGGCATTAGCAGTTCAAAAACTGGTGAAGTATCTGCAGCAGTAATAATCAGCACTCTTATTTTTACCACCACGTCAGGATATCATCTGAAAACAGAATATCCGCTGTGTCAGAAAAACAAACTGAGACTAATTGAGTTTTATTGACATGGGAAAATCCAAATTCGGGCAGTTGTAACAAAGAAATTAGACAACATTATGAGAAATAAAATAATCATCATCGGGTTTCTTTTGGCAAGTGTTTCATTTTCTATATCTGCCCAACTGGCTATGGGCAAGTGGAGAACCCACTTGGCATACAACAGCGGTTCCCAAATAGCCCAATCGGAGAATAAAATTTTTGCGATCAGCCAGGGGGCTTTATTCTCGGTTAGCAAGCAAGATGGAAGTTTGGAATTCTACAGTAAACTTAACGGATTAAGCAGTTCCAACATTACTCAGATTGAATACGATTCGTCAAACAAGCAATTGCTCATTGTTTATAGCAATGGAAATATCGATGTGATGGGAACCGGTGGTGTGACCAATATCCCTGATCTGTACAACAAGCAGATGAGCGCCAGCAAAAATGTAAATCACATTTTGTTTTATCAAAATAAAGCTTTCCTGGCTTGCGATTTCGGAATTGTTGTGCTGAACCTGACTAAGAATGAAGTGGCTGACACGTATTATATCGGAGCAAATGCATCAGAAGTAAAAGTACTGAATACAACCATATTTAATGGAAGCATCTATGCGCTTTCCAATTCCATTGTTTATCAAGCTTCGGCAACCGAACCTCAATTGGTCAACTATCAATTTTGGTCAACCGCAACCGGATTACCGGGAGCCGGGGATTTTCAGAAAATCGCCTCTTTTGCCGGAAAGCTGATCCTGTTACGCGGCGGGAAACTTTATAAACAAGAAAGCGATAAATCCTGGACTTCTTTCGCAACGGATGTTACTGCTACCGATTTCAACATTTCCAATAACAACCTAAGTGTATTCGCCGGGACTTCAACCTATCTGATAGATGCGCTTTTCAATGTAAAAGCGATCAACAATCTTGGCACGCTCACCGATGCTGAATATGACGCACAGGGCAACACGTATTACTTTGCGGCAAACAGCCTTGGAATCATCTCGTACAAGCAAGTTTCCAATGAAACACCGGCGATTAACTATTTCAAACCAAGTGGTCCTGCATTAAATATTCCATGGGATTTAACATTCTCCGGCAAAAAGTTATTTGTTGTTCCCGGTGGACGTTGGGCATCACAAAATTTTACTGAAGGCGATTTAATGATGTACGAAAACGGTACCTGGACAAACATTTATGCACAAACAATCCAGGCTCGGACAGGCCACACCGTTACCGACCTGATGAATGTAGCAGCCGATCCGGCCGATAACTCGCATTTCTTTATCACTTCTTACGGAACAGGATTATACGAATTCAAAAATAATGCATTTTCAAACTGGTATACTTATCTGAACAGCAAAATTGAAACTATTATTCCGGCCGACCCGTTCAATTATATGCGCGTGGATGGTGCTGTTCTCGACAAGCAGGGCAATTTATTCCTATCCAATACCGGCGCTGCCAGTGGCATTAAGATTCGTTTGGCCGATGGAACCTGGACTCAACTGACTTATTCGGGTATAGCATCAAAACCAACATTGGGAAAAATCCTGATCTCCAACCAAAACCCAAATCAGAAATGGGTTCTTTCGGTCCGCTCCGATCCCGGAGTTTTTATCTTCGATGACAATGGAACTTTAACGGATCAGACAGATGACCAAACGGTTTTTATGTCCCAATTCACTTATCCCGAACAAAACAACACCGGAAACACCATATACACCTCTAAATATCCGGGAGCTATCTATTCCATTGCGCAGGATAAAAACGGTGTCATCTGGGTGGGCACTGATATCGGGCCGTTTCTTTTTAATACTACTTCGAAATTTGATGCCGCGTATATTGCCTCGCGGGTAAAAATCCCCCGCGGCGACAGTACCAATCTGGCCGACTATCTGCTGGCCAATGAAAAAATAAAAGCGATTGCCATTGATGGCGCTAACCGGAAATGGCTTGGCACTGAGACATCGGGTGTGTATCTTATGTCCGAAAACGGGCAACAAACCATCCAGCATTTTACTACGACCAATAGCCCGTTACTCTCGAATAATATTTTATCTATCGCGATTAATCCGGTCACGGGCGAAACATTCTTTGGGACAGACCAGGGCTTGATTTCTTACCAAAGCGATGCGAGCGAAGCCGGGGAAACATTCGGCAATGTGTACGCCTACCCAAACCCCGTGCGTCAAAACTATACCGGACTTATCACAATCACGGGTTTAGTTGAGAAGACACAGGTTAAAATCACTGACATAAACGGAAACCTGGTGTGTGAAACGGTTTCAAACGGCAGCCTGGCAACCTGGGATGGAAAAGATGTGCATGGACGAAGGGTAAACACCGGAATATACCTCGCAATTTGCGCCAATGCCGATGGAACGCAAAGCGCCATCACCAAAATTTTAGTGATCAATTAGGAAAGTTTAATGACAACGACTCAGAAAATTATCCAGGATATCAAAACAAACTACATTCAGATCTTTCTGTTTTTGTTTGTAAACTCTTTGTTCGTAATCAAATATTTCCAACGCATAGGTTTAAATTCATTGGTTTCACTGACATTGTACATCTGCTTTTTCTCTTTCGTCTTAGTCCTCTTTGCTGCTTTATCTAAAAAAATATCAGAGAAGACGTATAGAATTGCATTTACCGTATTACTCATTACAATGATTCTGGCAATTTCCGGTTTTTTAGTTGCCATTAATCCCTATAATATCCGCGTAGATCGTTGGTCGGCCCTATCTTTTTTTTGGGATAGTTTGTTTCACGGGAAATACCCATACTCCGCCCACACTCACGTCAGCCTGACGAATTACCCTTCACCATTTCCTTTTTGGCATGTACTTAATCTCCCTTTTTATCTTTTAGGCGATGTTGGACTTGGATTAATTTTCTTTCTATTGCTGGTTTCATTTTCCGTATATCAATTCTTTTCTTCATATCAAAGAGCTTTCTTTTTCTTGCTGCTACTGTGTATTTCACCAGCTTATTGGTGGGAAGTTGCTGCCAGAAGCGACTCTTTGAATAACGCTTTCCTGGTCTATGTTATCATACTTTGGCTTTCAAAATTTGGCAGAACGATGTCAAACAGCTTTATACTGACCATTGTCATTTGTGGATTAATTGCAACTACCAGACTGACTGCTATTATAGCTTTGGCCCTTTATTTTTTCAAACCATACATGCAACTTCCATGGAAGCAAAAAATCATTTTCACGCTTGGCGTTGCAGGAATCTTTGTTATCATTTTTTCGCCATTTATTTTTTGGTACACAGATACCTGGATATTCTTTTCCCGGAATCCTTTTATGTCGCAAGCCGACAAAGGAAATATATTGATTCTCACACCCATGATTTTTCTCGGTTGTTTTATGGCATATAAGTGGAAAAGCATGGATCATTTTTTTTATTTTGCCTCCGTTTTCATCTTTATTTTTATTTTGACATCACAAATTGGCCTTATTTACAAGTATGATTTAAAGGAGGTTTTATTTAAGGACCATATCCTTGATATTTCTTATTTTAACCTGATGCTTCCATACTGCCTGGCCTCAATTACATCGAGCATGCAAATACTGCAACCCAGGATATCAAACCACCAACCTGCTGCGCCCCAATCATGAAAGGACTGACAAGAAAAGAATTGACAAGAAAATTCTTTCTCAAAAAAGAAAGTTGGATGATCTTAATTTGTGTTGGATTGCTCATTAAAATTGCAATGTTTCCGGTTAAACTTGGAGATTACAACTTTTATCTAGCACCTTGGATAAATTTTATCAAAACCCATGGTTATGCTTCTTCGTTGAAGTACAACTTTTATAATTATACGCCATCATATATTTACATACTTATAGCTTTGGCAAAAACCGGATTTAATCCTTTGTATTCCATAAAGATCGTTTCCATTGTTTTCGAATATATCCTGGCATATTATGTTGGCAAAATTGCATATTTGAAGTATGAAAATAGTTTGGTATTCTGGATTTCATTTGCGGTAATTCCTGTTTTACCGGCGATATTGCTAAATGGGGCTTTTTGGGGTCAATGCGATTCTATTTATTCTGCATTTGTTTTAGGAAGCTTCTATTATGCATGCAAGAAGAAGCAACTCTTGTCCATCTTGTTTCTTGGAATCGCCATAGCGTTTAAAGTTCAAGCTGTATTTATACTTCCTCTTTACTTTGTAATGATGCTGCGTTCGAATATCAAGTGGTTTTATTTTTTATTAATTCCCCTGATTTATTTTCTATCAATATTGCCAACATGGCTTTACGGAAGGCCATTATCCGAATTATTGACAATTTACTTTTCTCAATCGAATTATTTTAAGCTCCTCACGCTACATTTCCCCAATATTTACATTTGGATATCCGATGACTTTTACGATTTTGCAAAACTCGCTGGAGTATTATTCACAGCGCTTTTTACGCTGCTTTCAGGCATTTGGCTAAGTAATAAGAAATTCGATTTCTCGTTTGAAACATGGATAGAGCTAGCATTTTTGAGCGTGATAATCATCCCGTTCCTGCTACCAGGAATGCACGAAAGGTATTTATATCTCGGAGATATTATGGCGGCATTATACTTCATTTTGTTCAGAAAAAATATCCATTTCTCACTGGGAATTATTCTCGTTTCATTTTACGCTTATCTTTGTTGCTCAAGATTTAAAGATACATTACCATTGGAACCGGCTTTTATAATTTACTTGCTCGTAATAGTTTCAATGGCTGCTGATTTTATTAAAAGGCTAAAAAGTACTGCAAATGAAAAATATTGAGCTACCCGTCATTCATTTAATTGACAAATTCGCCGTCCTCCCAAATATGCTCATTAAATATATATTTGCTGGACCCAACGCTCAACATCCCGCTCAACTTAGGCCCAATTAAGCATAACGGGATAATTGTCTGTTTCGGAGAACCCAAAACAGGCGTTTTGATCGTTTCGAACGCTACAAAAGAACAAAATCGGTCGTTTTGGCATTTTTGTAGGCCACAACAAGACTAAAACGGCCGTCGGGAAGCTTTTGCAATTATCAGGCAGTCACCGGATGATCTATTGGGTAAAAACGATACGTGAAAGAGCCACCGCCACAGATATGCTTTTTAAATGTATAAAATATGAGCACCATCACCGGAATCTGGGACCGGTGCCAACTTTTCCTCACTGAAGAAACATGGGTGCAACCGTGTAGCAGCAGCGGCAATTACAGCTACTCCATTTTACGCTTATCTTTCTTGCTCCAGACTTTAATGATGCACCATGTCCGGAACCTGCATTTTTTGTATATTTGCCGGTGATTATTTTTACTTCAATTGATTTTGTAACAGGTCTAAAAAAAGAGGTTGATGAAAATCGAATATAAAAGCAATATAATTTTTTTCTCCCTGATCGTACTTGTTTACACCCTACTCACATTCCTTTCTGCAAACCACGGCTATTTTTGGGATACTATCCAACAAATATCCAAAGAAGCCCACTGGTATTTCCAGACTGGTTTTAGCTCGTTATTAATGCCGCCCCAGGGTTCCGGGTCAGCGGTTGTGGCAACAGGATACCACCCGCCATTGATGGGAATAATGACTGCCGCCCTGTGGAAGGTTTTTGGATACCGGCTTTGGGTGTCGCATGTTTTTTCGTTTTTGTGGGCGATTGTTTTACTATTCAACAGCTGGAAGATTATAACCAACCTGTTTTCGGAAAGAAATGCAGGTTGGGTGCTGCTTATCGTTTTGCTGGAACCAACCCTGCTGGCCCAGTTTTCCATTGCATCGCCCGATTTCATCCTGTTCACTGCGTTCATTATCTCGCTTCGGGCTGTTTTGGAAAACAAGCCGTGGTTATTGTCTGTCGGCATATTTTTCCTTTGTGGCATCAACATGCGGGGTATTTTTGCCGGTGCAGCTTTATTCCTGGCAAACGGCTATTTCAACTACCTTCAGGAACCAAAATCGTGGAATATCCGCGGAATTTTCAAGATGGCTTTACCCTATCTTCCTACTTTCGTCCTGTTGGCGGCGTACTTTATTTATTATTTCAGGGCTAACGGCTGGTTCTTCCCGGATTCAGCAGAAACCGGACACTATTCATTGCCCACCGAACCGGTAAGAGTCGTAAAACATTTGGCCGAATTTGGACTGCGGTCGGTAGAAAACGGACGGATCGTTGTTTGGCTGGTTGGAATATACGTTGCCGTCAACCTGCTGAAAGCAAGAAAAACGTTGTCGAACGAATATAAAGCAATGCTGCTGCTTTTCTCGTTACTCACCGGCTTGTACCTCGTTTTTGTTTTCATCACGCAAATGCCGTTTTCGGCCAGGTATTTTATGCCGCAGTTCTTCCTGCTGACACTTTTAGCTCTTCTGGGAGCCAGGAATTTGCTCTGCCACAAGAAAGTCATGACCGTATTTATAGTTATCCTTTGTTTTGAATTGACCGGGCATTGCTGGATTTATCCCGACAGGATAGCAAAGTCGTGGGACTGCACGCTTGCCCATTGGCCTTACTACGAATTACGCACGAAATGCTTCGAATACATCGACGGACAAAAATTCGACTATAAAGAAGTATCTGCTGGTTTTTGTTTGTATGGAAACCGCCGGTTTGTGGAACTGGGCAATATAGACAAAATCGTTGGAACCAGGCCGGACAATCGATATTTTATTTATTCCAACATCTCCAACGTGGAAGATTCATTCGCCAATGAGCTGAAGGACAAAACCCGCTGGACTCCGGTAAAAGAATTTAAAAAAGGATTTGTGATAATGACCATTTATAAAAACCGGAACTACTCCGGGAACTAACTAAAACAATAAAACCATGTCAAGAAAAAAATCAGTCGAATACTTCCATGTTCAGCCGGAGAATCTGAACTGCGCGCAAGCCATACTAAAAGGCTTTCAAAAAGAGTTTGATATCACCGAGCAGGAAATTGAAGAATATCGCGCCTGGGGCGGCGGCCGTGCAGAAGGCGGTATGTGCGGCGCCTTGTTTTCGGCCGAACGCTTGCTCCGTCAGGTTGGCAAGGGGTCGGTTGTCCGCCAGTTCAGCCAGCAAGCAGGCGGTATTTTGTGCTCGGAAATAAAAGAAAAACAGTTCACCTGCGCCGAGTATGTACGGATTGCAGATGAACTGGTAGAAAAAGCTATCGGAATGCAAGATCCGGAATAACGTAAACCGGGTTACTTCCGGTTTATCAGGTTCATGAATTCTTCGCGGGTTTTGGCTTGTTCAAACACCCCGGTAAAGTCCGACGTGGTAGTAATGGAATGTTGTTTCTGTACGCCACGCATTTGCATGCAAAGGTGTTGCGCTTCGATAATAACCATGACTCCCATGGGGTTCAGGGTCTTTTGTATACACTCCTTGATTTGCGTGGTCATACGTTCCTGCACCTGCATCCGGCGGGCATAAAGCTCTACAATGCGGGCAATTTTGCTCAAGCCGGTGATTTGCTTATTCGGAATGTAGGCAACGTGTGCTTTCCCAAAGAAAGGAAGCATGTGATGCTCGCACATCGAATAAAAATCAATGTCTTTGACAATCACCATTTGCCGGTAGTTCTCGGTAAACATGGCCGAACGAAGTATTTCTTCGGGATCTTGCTCATAACCCTGCATCAGGAATTGCATGGCTTTTGAAACACGTTCGGGGGTTTTGAGCAACCCTTCACGATCCACGTCTTCGCCCAGAAGTTCTATAATTTGCTGGTAATGTTCGGCTATTTTTGCAGTTTTTTCGGCATCAAATGGAACCGGTTGGTTGAGATTAAAATCCATCATAAATTTATTTTGCGCTCGAAATAATTATTTGTTCCCGGACAATATATATTTCACTTTTTAAATTAGGGAATGCTTCTTTCAGCTGGCTTCTGACTCTCTGGGCTTCGGCCTGGGTTCTGAAATCGCCAACCCGTACTTTCCAGAAAGGAGAGGTATAATTCACATAAACAGCCTGGTCGGGAAACTCATCTTTTATTTGTCGTTCTATTTTAAAAGCTTCGTTCTTAGCCGTCCGTTGCACGTTGCTCGAGAAAACCTGTATGCGGAAACCATTGGTCATGGCCTGTTCTTGCGAACTCAAATGTTTTTTATTGGCCAATAACACATCAATCCGTTTATCCTGATGAATTTTTACGGTAGCGTGGCTATTCGAATCGGGAGCGGCAAGTGCATCGAAGATATTATTCTTTTTCTGATTTTGATTTTGCTGTGCCTGCAAAGCCCCTGTAATCAAGAATAAAACGACAATGAACGGAAAACTTTTACTTCTCATTTTCTGATTTTTTATTGGCTGCAAAGTTATACAAATGTTGCGGTTTATCAGACTATTTTCTCAGATTTGTTGTTTTACAATCGGGTAAGGTTCTCTGAATCAATTTTTCTGACAATTATTCCAGCTTCATTATTAATTTTTAATCACTTAATGCTATCTTTGTTCTTGCATTTTTATTATTGAAGAGAGTTTATCCAAGTTGGGAATTTAACCACCTGGTTTTACAATAGTTTTTCCCTTTTATCCTGTTTTAAACAAGCACATAGAGCTGTAAATGTTTCAAAACATTTACTTTCAATTGCAAGAGCTTACTTTTTCAGGACAAAACGGGTGAAATAATTTATTATTTCATAGCTATGTGTACTTTTGGTTAGTTAGCAGGTAAAAAACTATGTTTTCCCTGTGTAATTACAACTTGTGAAATGGCCAATAAAGACCTGTTTTTTATGAATGATTCCAAAATTGCCCTGATCGTTGCCGGAGGAAAAGGTGAGCGCATGCAAACCGATATCCCCAAACAATTTATTGAAATAAACGGGAAACCGATTTTGATGCATACGCTGGAGGTTTTTCATCGCTTTGACGCGGCCATGCAACTGATACTGGTGCTTCCGGCGGTTCAATTTGATTATTGGAATGAGCTTTGCCGGAAACACGGCTTCTTGCTTCCGCACTCGGTGGTGGCGGGCGGGGAATCCCGTTTTCAGTCGGTAAAAAACGGACTGGCAGCTGTCAAAGTTCCGGCTTTAGTGGCCGTGCATGATGGGGTACGTCCGTTGGTAAGCCTGGAAACGATTGCCCGCTGTTTCGACGAAGCAAAGAAACACAAAGCGGTTATTCCGGTCGTAGATTTAGTTGACAGTATCAGGCAAATTGACGGGAGCAACAGCCAATCGGTGGACCGCAACGCCTACAAACTGGTGCAAACGCCGCAGGTTTTCGAAAGCGGGGTGTTGAAACAAGCCTACGAACAGGAGTTCTCGGCTCTTTTTACCGATGATGCTTCGGTGGTGGAAGCCTTGGGAGTCAAAATAGAATTGGTAGAAGGTAATCGGGAGAATATTAAGATTACCACCGGATTTGATTTAAAAATAGCACAAATGCTCATGTAGAAACAGGCCGCAGCTTGTTCGTTTTTATAAATAAATGCCCAACAAACCTGTCAACATACAATGGTTAGATACGCTCCGGGCTTTAGCTATGCTCGGGGTAATTATGATTCATGTTTCGTCGCCGCTGGTGCACATGACCTACGGACGGAATATGCCTTATTGGTGGATAGGCAATGTGCTGGACAGTGCCGTGCGGTTTGCCGTCCCGTTGTTTCTGATGCTGAGCGGCGCCACGTTGCTGGCAAAAGAATACCGACCCGGCGAGTTCTACAAAAGGCGGTTTTCGCGCGTGCTGGTTCCGTTTCTGTTTTGGATCGTGGTATATTGGGTGTACCGGTGGTTTGTGCTTCTGCCCAGGGAGCAACCGCACGAAATGCACGCCGTGTTGCAGTGGGCTGCCAAGTTGTTTTTGAAAGAAGGTGTCTCGAAGCACTTTTGGTATATTTACATGATTCTGTTCATCTACCTTTTCGTGCCATTCCTGGGAAAAGCAATCCAAAAACTGAGCATGTCCGCCGTTTTATCCATTTTGATACTGTGGGCAGGACTCACGTTCGTGTGCAAAGGCGTACCGCTGAACCTGTATGATTGGTCGGGGCAATATGCCAGCAAGTTGTTGGGCTATTTCCTGCATTCGGGCTATTTGGTGCTGGGCTATTACCTGATGAAACTTCCGGTTGTTTATCCGGCTAAAATACGGATTTGGGCGGCACTGGTTTTTATAGTAAGCGTGGCGGTTTCGGCGGGTGGCACATACTTTTTCAGCCAAAGCGCCCACAAACTCGACTTGAGCCTATACGGTTATCTATCGGTAAATACAATGATTCAATCCATAGCCATATTTATGTGGTTGAAAGATTCCGGAATTGAGAACAGGCTTGCCAACCGTTTCATTGAAACGGTGAGCAATTACAGTTACGGCATTTACCTGGCTCATATCCTGGTGATCGGCATTTTTTTCCAGTATAATATTTTCTGGACGATGGCGCATCCGCTCATTTCGGTGCCGGCATTAATCGTACTGGTATTGGCTTGCTCGTTTGCAATTATTTACCTGCTACGCAAAATTCCGTTGGGAAAATACATTGCCGGATAAAAATTCCGGAAGGGGAAAACAACAGGTATCGCGGGGAAGCCGTCCCCATCGTGGGGAAAGGGTTATTCTTCACGGGGAAACAATCCCCATCATGGGGAGAACGTCCCCATCACGGGGAAGCCATCCCCATCGCGGGGGAAAGGTTATTCGTCGCGGGGAAAGCGTCCCCATCATGGGGAAACAATTATTCATCATGGGGAAACGATCCCCGCCAAAATAGAACATATAGAAATTTAGTTACGTGGATCTTTCTTCTCAAGACATAAAGTTTCTGCCCGGCGTAGGACCGAAAAAGGCGGATTTGCTCAACAAAGAGCTTGGCATACGCACCGCCGAGGATTTGCTGCGGCATTATCCGTACAAATATGTCGACCGCAGCCGGTTTTATTATCTGCATGAAATTTCGGAAGATATGCCTTTTATTCAGGTAAAAGGGCAAATTATCCGCTTCGAAAAAGTGGGCGAAGGACACACCCAGCGCCTGACAGCCATCTTTACCGACGGTAAAGGAAGCATCGAACTGGTATGGTTCAAAGGGGTGAAATATGTGCTCGACAAATACAAAACCGGCATTCAATATGTGGTTTTCGGCAAGCCGGCGGCATTCAACGGCCGGTTTAATATCGTGCATCCGGAGATTGAACTGGTATCGCAACTGCCGCCCCCCGAACAAATGGGCTTGCAGCCGTTTTACAATACTTCCGAGAAGATGAAAAGCAGCTTTCTGAATTCCAAAACGCTGCAGAAGATTATTTTTCCAATCACACAAGCCATCAAACCCGGCATTCCCGAAACACTTCCGGCTTACCTGCTGAAGAAATTCGCCTTAATGAATCTCACCGAGTCGTTGGTGAATGTACATTTCCCCAAAAATGCCGATGCACTCAATAAAGCCCGCCAGCGGCTGAAGTTTGAAGAACTGTTTTATATCCAGCTCAACATCCTGCAGCAAACCAAGTGGCGCGACCAGCACTTCAGGGGCTTTGTTTTCGGGCAAATCGGACATTATTTCAATACTTTTTTCAAAGAACATTTGCCGTTCGAACTCACCGGAGCCCAAAAGCGGGTGCTGCGCGAAATCCGTATTGACGTAGCCTCGGGGCGCCAGATGAACCGCCTGCTGCAAGGCGACGTGGGCAGCGGGAAAACACTGGTGGCGCTTATGGCCATGCTTATGGCGGTGGACAATGGCTTTCAGGCTTGCATCATGGCACCCACCGAAATCCTGGCAACCCAACATTTTGCCAGCCTCACCGAATTCCTGGGCAATCTGGGTGTCAACATTGCTTTGCTCACCGGCTCCACCCGTCCCAAGGCACGCGTAGCATTGCACGAGCAACTCCGCAGCGGCGACCTGAATATCCTGATCGGGACACATGCGCTAATCGAAGACACCGTACAGTTCAAGAACCTCGGGCTGGTGGTGATCGACGAGCAACACCGGTTTGGCGTGGAGCAACGCGCCCGCCTGTGGCGAAAAAACGTGCAGCCGCCGCACATCCTGGTAATGACCGCCACCCCCATCCCCCGCACCCTGGCCATGACGCTTTATGGCGACCTGAGCGTTTCGGTAATCGACGAACTTCCTCCGGGACGGAAACCGATCCAGACCTATCATTACTACGAAAATAAGCGTCAGGGACTGAATCAGTTTATTGCCAAACAAGTGGAAGCCGGACGGCAGGTGTACATCGTGTATCCATTAATCGAAGAATCGGAAAAAATCGACCTGCAAAGCCTTGAAATAGGTTTCGAGTATATGCGCGAGGTATTTCCGAACTACAAAATAAGCATGGTGCATGGCAAACTGAAAGCTGCCGAGAAAGAATACCAGATGCAGAAATTCATTACGGGCGAAACCCAAATCATGGTGGCCACCACCGTGATTGAAGTCGGTGTGAATGTACCCAATGCATCCGTCATGGTCATCGAAAGTGCACAGCGGTTCGGGCTGTCGCAGTTGCATCAGTTGCGCGGCCGGGTCGGACGTGGGGCTGAACAATCGTTTTGTATTTTATTAACGGGTTACAAACTGGCTGCCGACACCCGCAAGCGCATGGAAATTATGGTCAGGACCAACGATGGATTCGAAATCTCGGAAGCCGACCTAAAGCTCCGAGGACCCGGCGACCTGGAAGGAACACAACAAAGCGGACTACCTTTCGACCTGAAAATTGCAAACTTAGCCCAGGACGGCAAGATGCTTGAGATTGCCCGCAATGCCGCCATGGAAATTCTGGACGATGACCCGCAACTGGCCAAAACGGAAAACCGGGTTATGGCTACGCAATTAAGAAAAATGAAAACTAATACCTTAAATTGGGGTTCAATTAGTTAAGAAAATAGAATTTCTTTTGCCTGCAAGCACCATTTCTTTATTTTTGGACAACTTTAAATCACTTATTCAAACTAATAACTAAAATCAAATGGAAAAAACACTCGTAATCATCAAGCCCGGAGCAATTCAAAGGGGCTTAATTGGTGAAGTAATCAGACGTTTCGAACAAAAGGGATTGCAGATTTGTGGCTTAAAAATGCTTCAACTTACCGACGAAATTTTGGGTGAGCACTATGCCCACATTGCCGAAAAACCTTTCTTTCCCCGCGTGAAAGCGGCTATGAAAGCCACGCCCGTCATTGTGTTATGCCTAAAAGGAATGGACGCTGTACATGTGGTACACCGGCTGGCCGGAGCTACCAACGGACGCGAAGCTGCCATGGGTACCATGCGCGGCGATTACAGTATGAGTGTGCAATGGAATATTATTCATACTTCAGATTCTATAAAAACCGCCGACGTAGAGTTGGCCCGGTTCTTTAAAGAAGATGAAATCTTTGAATACAAGCAATCGTATCTTGAATATATCTATTCAGACGACGAAATTATTTAAAATCAAAAGCGAAATTATAATCAAAAGATAAGTCAACAAGAATTCATGTTCATTTCCCTAAGAAAAAGCCTCTTCATCATAGCCCTTTTCACCTCGCTTTGGGGTGCAAAAGCTCAACAAATAAATTTCAGCCTCATACCAAAGAAAGATACAGTCAACGTTTATCAGGAAATGTTGAACGATCATTCGGATGACTTGATGGAAAATCATCCGGCTGAGGATATCTACAATAATATTTGGACAAGCGACCATGTCAATCCCTATAAAATACCGATTGACAGCATGCCGGATTCAATCCGGATTGATTGTTCCCGTTTTGTTGTGCCGGTGCCGGGCCCTATCACCTCCGAATTCGGGCCACGTCGTTACCGGTTTCATTATGGAACTGACCTGAGGCTGAAAGTAGGTGATTCTGTTCGTTGTGCTTTTTCGGGAAAAATCAGAATTATTGATTACGAAGCCCGCGGATATGGGCACTACATTGTTGTTCGTCATGACAATGGGCTCGAAACCGTTTATGCGCATCTTTCATCCGTACTGGTTACGCTCAACCAGAATGTCAAAGCAGGACAACTGATCGCCCTGGGTGGCAACACCGGGCATTCAACCGGGCCGCACTTGCACTTCGAAACGCGCTATATCGGAAATGCAATCAATCCGGCTCACATTATTAATTTCAGCACGGGTCTGGTTCATGAAAAAACGTTCTTGCTCACCAAGAAGAGTGCGTTTTATTATCAACATGAGGTCAAGGCATTTGCTTCAGCAAAATATTACAAAGTGCGAAAACACGATACGCTGAAAAAAGTTGCCGCCCGAAGCGGAACAAGTGTGAAAGCGTTATGCCGTCTGAATGGACTCAAGACAAAAGCAAAACTAAAGGCCGGACAACGGTTGAGAGTAAGATAAAATACGGGGAAAGCATATAAATTGAAAGCCTCAATTGATTGATAATCAATTGAGGCTTTCTTTTGAAAGTACCCAGAGCCGGGATCGAACCGGCATGGAAGTGAATCCACTGGTGTTTGAGACCAGCGCGTCTACCAATTCCGCCATCTGGGCGATTGCGGTGCAAAAGTAAGGTATTTTTTTGAACTGGCAAACTGTTTTTTGACTTTCAATTTAAAATTCAAGCTGCTCAGTTTTCAAATTATTGAAGCAGAATATAATACCAAGGCTTGAGTGCCGAATATATTTTGATTTATTTTATTCCTGCACCGTAAATCAGTGCAGACCGTCTTAATTTCCGCGTTTCTTAGCCACGAAATCATTCCTTTTTCCAGCAAAAATGTCGTAACGGCAGTACCAGCAATCAAGGGAGCCATTTAAAAGACGAATACGTTCAGTTGGTTTCAACCCGATTTTATCCAGACATTCTTCGTGGGAACTGATAACCCACACCGTACTTCCGGTAAATTTATGTTTCACGGTTGTTCCAAGCGAAGCATAGAGTCCGTAAATATCATCCGAAGTGATACGTTCACCATAAGGTGGATTGGTTACGATCATACAGTTTTCGGCAGGAGCTTCAAGCTTTTGAACCGGCATAACCTGCAAATCAATGTATTTGCTCAATCCGGTACTTTTTACATTCTGTTCAGCAATTTTGATTGCCCGTGGAGAATTGTCGGAACCATAAATTTTAAAGTTGAACGGACGTTCATAAGAATCATCGTTATATAAGTTATCAAAAAGTTCTTCATCGAAATCATTCCATTTCTCAAATGCAAAAGATGAGCGGTAAATTCCGGGCGGAATGTTTAGAGCAATCAAGGCCGCTTCTATTAAAAGCGTTCCTGAACCACACATAGGATCAACAAAGTTTGATTGCCCGTTCCAGTCAGCCATCAGCAGCATTCCGGCAGCCAGAGCTTCATTAAGCGGGGCTTCGGTTTGAGCCACACGATAACCACGTTTGTGAAGCGATTCTCCTGAGCTGTCTAAAGACAATGTACAATGTTTATCTGCAATATGAATATTAATCAATATCTGCGCACCATCCAGACGGACTGATGGCCTGCGTTCAAAACGTTCGGTAAACCAATCGGCAATAGCATCCTTTACACGGTAAGCCACGAATTTGGAATGGCGGAACTCCTCGGAGAAAACAGTTGAGTCGATTGCAAAAGTGCTGTCAACAGTCATATAATCACTCCAGTTTATCTTTTTTACCTGTTCGTAGACCTCGTCGGGATTTGAAGCATCGAAGGATAAAATTGGTTTCAGGATGCGTGAGGCTGTCCGACAGCATAAATTTGCTTTGTACATTAATGCCTTATCGCCGGTAAAACTAACTGCCCTTCGTTGAAGTTGTACATTGTTGGCACCAATATTTACTAATTCGGTGGCTAATACTTCTTCCAACCCACGAAAGGTTTTTGCTAACATTTCAAATTCCATATAATTTTCTGTTGTCTAATATCTATTTGATGGTTTTATTTTATTCGTTTCTGTCTGCACTCTTGTTCTAATACCTATTTACTCATATTCTTATTTTGCGAAAGCTTGGCACCTGCAGGCACGTCATTATCAATCCATAGGTTACCACCTATCACTGCTCCGTCCCCAACGGTTATATTTCCCAAAATTGTAGAATTAGAATAAATAATGACATCGTTTCCAATATGTGGATGCCTGTCAATACCTTTTATCGGATTCCCATCTTTATCCAATGGAAAACTTTTTGCACCCAGAGTAACTCCCTGATACATTTTTACATTATTACCTATTTTAGCTGTTTCGCCAATCACAACACCAGTTCCGTGATCGATGGTGAAATAATTACCAATAGTTGCTCCGGGGTGAATATCGATACCTGTTTCGGAATGCGCCATTTCAGTTATTATACGTGGAATGAGCGGCACTTCAAGTTTTAGCAATGCATGTGCTATCCGATAATTGCTTATGGCCCGTATACTAGGATAGCAAAAAATGATTTCACCAAAGCTTTTGGCTGCAGGATCGCCATTATAGGCTGCAATTACGTCCGTATGCAATTTTTCCCTGATTTCGGGTAGTTGTATAATAAATTCAGTTGCTTTTCTTTTCCCTATTTGATCAACATTGTCAATTCGTTTCGCTTCATCCGTACAGGCAAAACAAATTCCGGCATTAATCTGCTGTGTCAGTAAAAGTTGTAGACGGTCAACGTTTACACCAATATGATACATCATTGTTTGAGAATTCACAGCGGCATCTCCAAAGTATCCTGGGAATAAAATAGAACGCGCTAATTGCACAATTTCTTGCAAAACATCTGTTGAAGGCATCGTATCATTCGTACCTTGCTCATGACAAACATCCTTAAACCCTTCCAGTTGAGAAAGTTTTTTAATTGTGTCTAATAATTCGTTGTTCATAAAAATATGTAGTTTTTATAACTTCAATACGGCTAAAGCGTCAATGGCATTTTGAAGTCGTTGATCGCCGATTCCATTAACCACAACATAAGGTTTGCCCGTTTGTTCAATTTCGGCTCTGTACCAATCGAAAAAATAATCCCTATCACCACCGTGTTCTCTGACCGGGTCCGGCTCCCATTCCAGATCAGGTGCACAAAGCAAATACAAATCGAAAAAACCTGATTTTATTCTATCGGTTAGAAAATCAGGAATTACATTAAAACAATAAGAAAACCAAACTTTTGTGAGAATCAGATCAGTATCAAAGAAAACAAATTTATTGTTCGAGACTGAGTTCTCGTAAAACAACTCTTCTTGGATTTGTTTACGAGCAATATTACAAACATCGTCATAAGTATAAGGGACTGTCAGATTTTCAACATATTCCCGGGCATATTCGGGAACCCACGGTGACTGAAAATAGTCTGCTAATTGTTTAGCTAAAGCAGTTTTTCCTGTAGATTCCGGTCCAGTTATCGCAATTTTAAACATTTATTTTGAGGGACTGTATCTGTTCACAGTCTTACAGAGTTTAGTTGTTTCGCGATTTGACAAAATGCCATTTGTCTTAAAAGGAAGTGCAACGATTCACAAATTATAATTATCTTTGACGCAAAAAAATATGCGCAAATTTACGACAATTATTCTGCTTTGGAGTGCTTTTTCAATTTTTAGCACGCAAATTTCAGCACAAAATGCAGACATTGAACTATTAAGGAGTATAAATAGATCTTCATCAACGGGACTAAAGGAATATTCCAAGTTCGTTTCTAATACAACTACGGTAGTAGCAGCAACGACTCCCATTGTCATGGGAGTCGTTGCTTTAATTGACAAGGACGATGCATTACTTAAGAATGCGCTTTATGTCGGTGTAAGCATTGGTGTGGATGGGGTTCTCACATATTCTATGAAAGAACTTGTGAAGCGCCCGAGACCTCATGCTACTTATCCGGATATTAATGCATACCAAACCGAAACATCCTTGTCATTCCCGTCTGGGCACACTTCACTCGCTTTCACAACTGCAACTGCTTTAAGCCTCAAATATCCAAAATGGTATGTGATAGCTCCGAGCTATTTTTGGGCTTGTTCTGTTGGCTATTCACGTATGAATTTAGGAATGCATTACCCTTCCGACGTTTTTGCCGGTGCCATCCTAGGAGCTGGAAGCGCCTATATTACTTACAAAATTAATAATTGGTTTTGGAAAAAGAACGACAATAAGAAACTGATAGGCCTGAAAGCGTATACTTTTTAAAGTCGGCAACAATTCGAAGATGCCCGTAGGATTATAAAACCGCAAAAACAAACTAGATTTTATTTACAATTATCTTTCTTACTTCAACAACTTTATCGCTGTCAGTAATTTTGATTACATATACGCCGGTAGTCAAACTGCTTGTATCTACTTCTGTTCGGGTATTATTTATAGACTGATCTATCACCTTCTGTCCATTTAAATTGTAGATGGATATTTTCTCATTGGTTGGCGTGTCTGATGTCACTAAGATCGAACTTCCGAATACAGGATTTGGAAAAATCTTGTAATTCATAGCCAAAGATGTTGTAGGCGTATCATTAAGTCCGGTGGTCACACCTTTAGCTCTTCCAATTATCTTTGACGGTAAAATTGAAGAGTTTAAACTCGCATTATAAACATTTGTACTCCATCCGGTCACAGCTCCACAACTACCATTCGTCCATAAGTTATTTAATTGTCCGTCTTTATACGTGAAGTTAACCTCGTTATTCATAATTGTATCTGAAGAACAATCTGATGGATACTGGTTGTAAGCATATATACCTACATTGCTAAATGCCAGTTGCTGTGAATACACTTTGTTGTTTTTTATTGATATGTGATTTCCACTTGCAAGACCAATACCATATTGACCCGGGTTAACCAGAATATTATCTTTTACAACAATATACGAACCTCCATTATCGCCGGTCATAATTCCTCCTCCGGAATTTGAAGGGCCACCACCTCTAATCCAATTCCCAACGACAAGCACAGGGTCTGACGGAAGTCCATTGGTCATATATAGGCTAATTTCATCTTCAGGATTACTTTGCCCGGTGATATTTTCACCTGCGTTATAGCTAATGCTATTACCACCACCACTCACTTTGTCAAACTGCACCATCTGTCCTTTGGGCATAGGTCCAAGTACATTTCGTACGTCGTTATAGGTTACTTTAATCCCGGAAGAATTTGCTGCGTAAACTCCAGTAACAATAGAATCCATTGTACAATTCGTAACTGTAATATTTTTGCAGTTATCCAAATCGACGCCCTGCCCTTTTGCATGACTAAATTTACAATTTTTAATTGTAATGTTGGAGCAGTTAGTAAGTTGAATACAATGACTCGGAGTATTGCTGAATTCCAATCCGCTGATTGTTTGGTTGCTTATGCCATTCCAGGCAATTGGCGCTGATTTTGTATAGGTACCGGTATATGAAGATCCTTGTCCAAATGAATAACACTGGAAGAGGAATAATAATGTGGCGATTAAACTAATATATTTTCTCATAATGAACTAATTGTTTGCTGTTTTGTTTTGTGTTTGATATTTCTGTAGACAAATATACACTTTAATATGTATGTGTTTGATATTTAGATTTTTGTAATAATAACTACAGTCACGTAGCACAATCTCTAATTGTTTTAAATTTATCTGAACTAAGCCAGTAGTATCGGAATTAGACAGTGTATGTCTAATAATTCATTTTTAATGTTTTAAAACATGTAAATCAATTGATTGAATAATAGGGCAGCGAATCTTTATCATGCGTAATGTTTTTAATTAGGTGACATAACTAGATTCTTCCGAATATATTATTACATGAAAATAAAAGAATGGGACATTTATAATTTATTTGACCCTATCGTCCGTTAAGCAAAACATAAAATTAATTAATTATTTTTAGAATATTTATATCTTTTGGCAGTTAAATTGCTATATATTAATATTATTGCTCCGAAATTTTAAATTCAGGAACCTATCTTATTGTAATATATTTGACATTCTTCAATGATCTTTAACGGTAAAATTACTGTTATAGTATAATAAAAGATCTTAACCCTACATCACAACTCAAGGTATTATGCCCGATCGATCGAATTTAAGAGAGGTTTAGTCGTTGTAATTTAATATTTTAAGGGAGTCCAGAATATTAAAAACATGCTGCAAAACAAAGAAGAAATGGAGCACTGAAGAAGGACAGAGGCATTCTCTTTTAATTCAAGAATAAGAGAGGGCAGGAACTATTTATTAGGTGACGTTAGTCTATTGTAGGAACAAAATCTTTTTTCCACTGAAGGTACCCTACTACCGCCATTAGAGTATAGACAACAAATAGGATTGCTGTCGGATACAAGCCTTTGTAAAGATACAGCCCCACACACAAACCATCAGCCAGAATCCACACCAACCAGTTTTCAATCAATTTACGAGCCAGCATCCAAGTGCCGACAACACTCAGTGCACCAACCAATGAGTCAGCTTTAGGAATAGTAGAGTCGGTGAATTTGGCTAATACCAGATAATATATCAAATAAATTAATGTGGTGGCTAAAACCAAGTTTACAAACAACCGTTTCGACATTTGGGTCGTTGGCAGATCTTCCCCTGTTTCCGGCTTTCCTTGCTTCCAGTTTATCCAGCCGTAAATACTTACCACCACGTAATAAAACTGAAGACTCATATCTGCGTAAAACTTGGTCTGAAAAAATACCACAATATAAAAAAGCGATGAAACAATTCCATAAAACCAAAGGCTTACTTTTTGTTTTATAGAAAGATACAAGTAAATCAGGCTCAATATGGCCCCGATAATCTCAATCCAATTAGTTTGTACGTACTTGATTGCTTGCTCAGTCATGCTTGAATAGACAAAGAGTGGGAATTAAAAAAAAACAGGAAACTACAATTAGCAATGATTTTGCTCACTTATAGCTTCCTGTTTATATCCTTCAGAGTGTGTTGAGTGGTTTATTTTATTATTTTCTCATAAGCACCGGGGGTTTGAAATATCTCGATGGCTTTCTGCAACGACTCATTGTCGGCATCCATAATTTGATAGTATTCATTCATTTCCCAAAGGTCCCGGGCAACCAGGGCTTTTAATTGAAGCTTAATCAGCTGCTTGGAGGTAGCATATTGAGTAGAATCAACTTTAATATTTTCTTTTTCTGCTGCATTAAGCAATTGCGTCAGGAAAGCTTCATCCACTTCGTATTCTTTTTTGAATTTATCGAAAGTTGCATACTTCTTTTTCAGTTCTTCCCGGTTCTTGTCAATGTATTGTACACAAACCTTATTCACAACGCCTCTGGCAACAATCCGGCGGTGAAAATCGGTAAATCTCGTGGTGTCGAGCGGAACGAAAATATCGGGCATAATGCCACCACCACCGTAAACGGTACGTTTCAACCTAAGCGTTTGATAACGTAATGAATCAGGGAAGTGGATGCTGTCGGCATGAAGCAATTCTCCTTTTTTGAAACGGTCTACAAGATCCATTTCATATTTTTCGTAACCGCCTTTGTATGATTTTTGGATACAACGACCCGTTGGAGTGTAGTAACGAGCAACGGTGAGTCTCAACATGGATCCGTCGATTAACGGGAATTGACGTTGAACCAGCCCTTTACCAAATGTACGACGCCCGATGATAATTGCGCGGTCCCAATCTTGCAAGGCGCCGGAAAGAATTTCACTGGCTGATGCTGAATATTCGTCGACCAATACGACCAATTTTCCATTTTCAAAATCACCGGCTGCTGTAGCTTCTGCAACTGTTTTCGGTTGATTCAGCCCCTGGGTATAAACGATTAATTTATTTCGGGAAAGAAATTCATCAGCCATTTCGATAGCAGCATTTAAATAGCCACCACCATTACCCTGAAGACTTAGGATGAGGTGTTTCATTCCTTTCTTCTGCAAACTAGTGAGCGCCTTTTCAAATTCTTTTACCGTGGAGCTGCCAAAATTATTTACTTTTATATAACCGATATCCTTACCTATCATATAAGTGGCATCCACACTATAAAGAGGAATTTTATCCCGAATAATTTTAAACTCAATCAACTCTGATTTTCCTCCACGACGGATTTTTACTGTAACCTCAGTACCTTTCGGTCCGCGCAGACGTTTAAATATGTCAGAATTTGGCATTTTCACACCGGCAACGAGTTCATTGTTGATGTAAATAATCCGGTCGCCAGGCAACACGCCAACTTTCTCGGCCGGACAACCGGCAATAGTCTGAACCACCAAAAGCGAGTCTTCTAACATCTGAAATTGTATGCCTATGCCTTCGAAGCTACCTTCGAGAGGTTCGTTCACGCGGTCAACTTCTTCTTTCGAAATGTAGGATGAGTGAGGATCCAACTCTTTTAATACAGCTTCGATCGTATTTTCAACCAGCTTTTTATCATTGATACTGTCAACATATAAATTGGAGATTGCTGTTAATGCATTTGCAAGTTTGTGTTGTTGCAACGAAGAGAAACCCTGTGCGAAAAGCACCTGCGTTAAAACAAGAAAAATAAAAGACGAAAATACTTTTTTCATATTAGCGTTAATTTAAAAACGGAACGCAAAGATACAATAATAAGTAATTAAAAATTAATAACGAACAGATAATAAATGCCAAGCATCGGTAAATTTATTGCTAAATTAGATTTATTTGGCAATAAACCTTTGAACGACAAGTTCGCCAGCCGTCAGTACATCTGGTTTCACGCCTTTTATAAGGGCAATCCTGGCATATATTTCCTCAATAGCCAGCAGACTTTCATCAGTTTCGACGAAAAGTTTATCAACCGGGGTAAGACGGACACTTTCCGTGTTGACATGCTCGCCAAACGAAAGTGCGCAGCCAGCCTTCAATGCCTGCGCTGCCAGTTCCGGTTTTCCACGAAAGCCATGAATTATCCAAAGTTGCCGGGGATTTATGCGTTTTTTCAATTCAAAAAGTTGGTTGAAGCAGCCTACACAATGAATAATCACCGGTTTCTGTATTCTCTCGGAAAGGATGATTTGTTTTTCGAAAACGAGGAGTTGCTCCGGCAGTGGTATTGGGCTGTTTTTGTCTAACCCGCATTCGCCAATGGCCACCATTCTGGGATCGGCCGACCAATTTTCAAGCTTCAAAAACAAATCGGTTGAAAACCCACCGGCAAACCACGGGTGAAACCCAACCGAAAAAAAACCGCTTTTATTTGAAGAAAAAATCTCCCCGGCTTCAGTGAAAGTTATATTTCGGATGGATGGATAGACCGGTTCTGATGCCCGGTGCGTGTGGATGTCAACAAACATATTGCTGGTTATAAATCTATTGCCAACAAAGATAAATATTTCCCGTGAAAACATGTATCTTTGCACTCCCAATTTGGAATAAAAATAAACACTTAAAAACAAATATGAGTACTACCGAATTATTCAGCACTTTGCCTTACAAAGTTGCAGACATGTCATTGGCCGATTTTGGTCGCAAAGAAATTGAATTGGCTGAAAAAGAAATGCCCGGCTTAATGGCCCTGCGTGCCAAATATGGCCAACAAAAACCATTGAAAGGAGCCCGCATCATGGGGTCGCTTCATATGACTATTCAAACTGCCGTGCTTATCGAAACGCTGGTTGAACTTGGTGCTGAGGTTCGTTGGTGCAGTTGCAATATTTATTCAACACAAGATCATGCTGCTGCTGCCATTGCCGCATCGGGTGTTCCGGTTTTTGCCTGGAAGGGTGAAACGTTGGAAGAATATTGGTGGTGTACGCTTCAGGCCTTGACTTTTGAAGGCCACAAGGGACCAAACGTGATTGTGGATGATGGTGGCGATGCAACCATGATGATCCACGTAGGTGGTGCTGCTGAAAAAGATGCAAGCATACTGGATAAAAAAGCTGGTGGTGATGACGAACGGTTGTTGTATGCTATCCTGAAAGATGTATTGAAAGAAGACAACAGCATCTGGACCCGCATGATTCCTGAAATTCGTGGAGTATCGGAAGAAACTACAACAGGTGTTCACCGGTTGTATCAAATGTTGGAGGAAGGTTCACTATTATTCCCGGCTTTCAACGTAAACGACTCGGTTACCAAATCAAAATTCGACAACCTGTACGGTTGCCGCGAATCATTGGCCGACGGGATTAAGCGTGCCACCGACATTATGCTGGCCGGCAAGGTGGTGGTTGTTTGCGGTTATGGCGATGTGGGTAAGGGTTGTGCCCGGTCGATGATTGCATACGGTGCCCGAGTTATTGTCACCGAAATTGACCCAATCTGTGCACTACAGGCATCTATGGAAGGTTTCCAGGTAACAACTATTGAAGAGGCCTTAGTCGAAGGGAATATTTTTGTTACAACCACTGGCAATAGGGATATTATCCGTATCGAGCATATTGAAAAGATGAAAGATGCTGCTATCATTTGTAACATAGGTCACTTTGATAATGAAATTCAGGTTGAAAAGTTGAAACAATTCCCGGGCATAGAATGTGTAAATATCAAACCACAAGTAGATAAATACATTTTCCCTGATGGACACTGTGTGTTGCTGCTGGCTGATGGACGGTTGGTGAACCTCGGTTGTGCTACCGGACACCCATCGTTTGTAATGAGTAATTCGTTTACAAACCAAACATTGGCCCAGATTGAATTATTCACCAAGGATTATGCCGTTGATGTGTATCGGTTGCCGAAACATTTGGACGAAGAAGTAGCCCGCCTGCATCTGGAACAATTGGGTGTGAAGCTGACTGTCCTCACTCCGGAACAAGCTGACTATATCGGAGTAAAAGCTGAAGGTCCTTACAAGCCGGAACATTACAGATATTAATCACTGCGTAGGTATTATAAAAAAGAGAAGCCACTTTCTATAGAAAGCGGCTTCTCTTTTTTTGACCTGATTCTAACCTATGGATTAGTGCAAACAATCTACAGACTCATTTTAACGATTCCGATATTTTTGAATATCCTGATTTTTATTTACATTTGTAAAAACAATACATGCAACAGTCAATTTTTCATTTATGCTTAAGTAATAATAGACCTTAACTACAAGATGGAGTGACACCGCATCGTTCTTCCCCGCGAGAATTACACAAAAGACATTCGCACGCCATTAAGTTTTGCCAAGCTGCATGAGATAGCTATGAGGGAGGTATTCAGCGGGTATCTAATAGAAAAGAAGACAAAAAAAAAGATATGGCCTGGTGGAGAAACACCTTTGCACCAGAGTATTCCTACTCGTATGAAATTAACGAGAGTTTCTTTAAGGGAATGGCAAATAAAAATCAATCAGGTAGGGGATATGGAAGTTGCTTTGACTGTCAAACCTTCGAAGATTATGTTTTGTATTTAGTCCGCAAAAATTGGGAAAAAAGATGAATGATACCCTCAGTTCGCCGTAGCGTAGCTGGTGCGGGATGTTCGGCATAGCGTCTTTCGCTATGTCGCTGCTAAAAGCAAGGCTCTTGCCTTGCTTACTTGAATATAATATGAAAAGCCGGAGCTTTTCTTTTAGCAATGACGAAGCGGGACGCTTCGCCAAACATCGGAAGCAGCATTATATACGCTATGGCGAACAGAGGCTCCCTGCTTTGAAAGCAAATCAGAACGTGACCAAGATAATAAAAATAGATCCTGAAACTTTGGAAGAAATAGAAATCCCTAAACATTAAAAAGGATATGAAAGAAATAGAATTTACTGTAATAAACAGAAGCACAATGAATGTATATTATTATGATAAAAAAGCAGTTATTCAAGGTGAAGCTGCTTATGAACCAACAAGATTTTATGCTTGGATGGATTCATTAACTTATTGGGAAAGTCCTTATGAAAATATAATAGTCAGTGATGATGAAAAACAAAAGATTATGACTTACATCACTAACAATTGTGAAATGTTATACAATATCAAAGTTATTTTCTTATAACCTCAGTTGAGCGTAGATTGTCTGGTGTTGTTCGACATAGCGTCTTTAGCTTACGCTGATTTTCAATTCGCTATGTCGCGGCTAAAAGCAAGGCTCTTGCCTGCATATCAAAAATGGAATATGGAAAGCAAGAG